>ERZ894240.660-NODE-660-length-30792-cov-104.410125_pt1 | contig 30792 bp, 22 predicted proteins | sample MGYA00380298_ERZ894240 | MGnify/ENA primary metagenome ERZ894240 (study PRJEB32331, sample SAMN06328419) | human gut metagenome | biome: human gut microbiome; feature: stool | host: Homo sapiens | collected 2014-06-27 ... | reverse complement strand
GTGGATCAACAGAAACAACATTCTATGTATTAGCAGTATATTTTGGAGCAGTAAGCATAAGAAAAACAAGACATGCAGTTGCTGCTGGGTTACTTGCAGATGTGGCAGGGTTATTAACGGCAGTATGGATTTCTAATATTGTTTTTGGATAGTATCTATAGTATTAAGAGAGAGAATAGATCTAAATTTTAGATTTATTCTTTTTCTTTTTATATAAAAATCTGTTATAATATATCTGTATCAAGCTTTATAAAATGAAAAAATGAGGTGTTATTTATGTTAGAGTTTAATCCGAGAAAGTATGCAGTAACCTTAAAATTAGTTTTTTTAAAAGCAGTAAATGACATTTATCCAGAGGCAAGGGTAGAAATAGATCATTCCCTAAACAATGGAACCTATGGAACCATTGATCTTGGTAGAAGTTTAAAAGAGAAAGATCTTGAAAAAATTAACAATAGAATGAAAGAGATAATAGAAAAGGATTATGAGATAAATCTTATATGTGAAGATAATGATACTTTAAAATTAAAAAGTCAGAAGATAGAGAGAGAAGATATAAGGAAATTTTTAGATAATTCAGGTTGGACAGGAATGATGGAGTATGAAGTAGGAGGATACCATGATTTTATGTATGAAAAACCTTACTCTTCAACTGGAGTTATAAAACTTTATGAACTAACAAAATATAATGAAGGATTTATAATAAAATATCCTTTAAAAAATGAAAATGAATTACCACCAACAATTGATAATCCTAAAATGGCTAAAATTTTTCAAGAGACAGGAAGATGGAATAGTATATTAGACGTTTCAACTATTGGTACTTTAAATGAGAAAGTATTAAATAGAGAGATAGGAGAGCTAGTAAGAGTAAATGAAGCATTACATCATAAAAATCTAGCTAGAATAGCAGATCAAATTGTAGAAGATGAAAGGATAAAATTAGTAACTATTGCGGGACCATCATCTTCTGGGAAAACGACATTTAGTAAAAGATTATATATTCATTTAAGAGCAAGTGGAAAAAATCCAATAGTTATATCTTTAGATAACTACTATATTGGAAGAAAAAATGTTCCATTAGATGAATATGGAAATAAAGATTATGAAACAATAGAAGCTTTAGATTTGAAATTGCTTAATGAAAATTTAACTGAACTTATTGCAGGAAAAGAAGTTGAAATTCCTGAATACAATTTTGTTAGTGGTGAAAGAGAGAAAAAAGGAAAGATGATGAAAGTTCCAGAGAATGGATTGATAATTATTGAGGGAATTCATGGACTTAATGAAAGACTAACATCATCTATTCCAAAAGAGAATAAATTTAAGGTATATGTGAGTTGTTTAACTCAATTGAATATAGATAATCATAATAGAGTAGCTACAAGTGATGTAAGAGAGATAAGACGTATTGTAAGAGATAGTTTAGCAAGAGAGACAGGAGCAGAGGAAACATTAGCAATGTGGGACTCAGTTAGAAGAGGAGAGGAGAAATATATCTTCCCATATCAAGAAGATGCAGATGTATTATTTAACTCTAATCTAGTATATGAGCTTGGAGTCTTAAAGAGATATGCTATTAGAGAACTTATAAGAATTAAACTTGATAGTGAATATTATGAGGAAGCTAAACGTCTTATAAAACTTTTATATTGTTTTGTAGATATAGATATAAAATATATTCCAGATGATTCAATATTAAAAGAGTTTATAGGAGATAGTATCTTTTATAAATATTAATTTAATTATTTTTACTTATAAATAAAAAATAAGAGCTTTTTATGAAAAAAATTATCATAGGAAGCTCTTTAATTTTTTTGATTATTTAGCTAGAAAGTAAATTTCTTTTTTCAGTTTGCTGGGATAAAAAAAGACTGAAAAGAAATTATTTCCAATCAGTCTTAAAATAAAATTAAAGGTTAATTATTTAATTAGAATAATCCAGGGATATTAATTCCACCAGTTACTTTTCCCATTTCAGCTTCTGCTAATTCGTCAGCTTGTCTCATAGCTTCTTTAACAGCAGAAAGAACTAAATCTTCTAACATTTCTTTATCTTCAGCAGCTTCTTTAACTATTTCATCATTGAATTTAACTTCAAGAAGTTCTTTTTGTCCATTTACTTTAACAGTAACAGCTCCTCCACCAACTGATGCAACAAGTTCTTTTTCTTTTAGTCCTTCTTGAACTGCCATCATTTGTTGTTGCATAACTTGAGCTTGTTTTAATATATCCATTTGGCTCCCTGCTCCATTAGTTCTTCCACCTTTTAATTTTCTAACCATTATCATTTCCTCCTAGTTTTGTGTTCTTTACGATTGATTATATCATAATTTATACCTAATTTTCAACCTTTACTTAAATATTATAGGGAAAATAATATAAAGATTTAAAATATAACTCTTTTTCAACAAAAATAGATTGAATTTTATCATTTACTTCTATTAAAGGAATATATTTTTTTAAGATTGAATTGTAATCTAAAGATTCAGAAATTTCTATAACATCATAATGAGTTAAGTTTAAATCCTTAGCTAAATTACTTATTGTATCTTCTATTCCTCCAATTTCATCTACAAGTTTTAATTCTAATGCTTCCTCTCCTAGCCAAACCTTTCCTTGAGCTATTGAGTGAACATATTCCCTATTTAGATCTCTTCCCTCTGAGACTACATTTAAAAATTCATCATAGACTTTTAAATTTGAAGCATAAATTTTGTCTAACTTATCTTTAGTAACTTCATTTGTTAGAGAGTATATATCTGCATATTCTCCTTTTTTCAATTCTTCAATATTTATATCTATTTTTTCAACTAGCTCTTTAACATTAGGTATTAAACTTACAACTCCTATCGAACCTGTAAGACTTTCTTTATCAGCAAAAATTTTCTTTGCATCAGCAGAAATATAATATCCTCCTGAAGCTGCTATTCCTCCTATAGAGACATACACAGGCTTAACCTTATTAACTTCCTTAATCTTATTGTTAATTACAGCAGAAGCTAAAGCAGAGCCTCCAGGAGAGTTTACTCTCAATACTATTCCCTTTATGTTTTTATTTTTTAAAGCCTTATCTAATTCAGCTATTATTGTATTTGGTGTTAATTGATCTGAAAGATTTCTAGGCTCTTCTCCCATTAAGATAGTTCCTTCAGCATAGATAATAGCTATTTTATCATTATTTTTCTTGGTAGACTTTTTATTATCATAAACATATTGAAGATATTTATCTAAAGAAATAACTTTCTTTTTTCCAACAAACTCTTTAATTTGTTCATAATACATAAGCTCATCTACCATTCCTAATTTTTTTAGTTGATAAGGCTCTGAAACCATTAGATCACCAGCTAAAATTCTTTCATTAATCAGATTTTTATTTAGCCTCCTATCTTCACTAATATTATCTAGAAAATTATCATAGACTTTATTTAAAAGTCTCTCCATATTTTCTTTATATTCAGGAGACATTTTATCTTTTACATATTGTTCACCATATGATTTATAATCTCCAACATGTATTACATTTACTTTTATTCCTAATTTATCAGCTAGATTTTTATAGTACATCATTTCAGTATAATATCCAGTAATATTTACATTTGCACTCATTGCTGGAGGCATAAATATTTCATTACTTTTTGTTGCTAAAGAATAGTTTTTATTATCAACAGATGTCATATAACTATATATAATTTTATTGTTACTTTTTAATGAAGCAATTTTCTTACTTAACTCTTCAATTTGTCCTCTATTTAAAGCAAGGTTATCTAATTTAAGTATAACTCCCTTTATCTTTTCATCTTTTTCAATAGAATCAAAAGTTATTAGAAGAGAATAGAAGTTTACATCTTCATTTTTTAATATTTCAGGTAAATTTTTAGTTTTTTCTCTAAATTCTCTAGCCAAGTCTATTTCAATATAACTTTCATTTTCTATAATAATATTATCTTTTTTAAAAAATTCATTTAAAACTACGCCACTTATTCCTAAGATAATAATTAGAAATAAAAATCCCTTTATTAAAAATGAAAATATCTCTTTTGTTATAAAAAAGATAGTTCCTAATATTATTTTTTTTAAAAACCTTAAAATCTTCACTTATTATCACCACCTATTTTTGTTCATTACTATAATAGCAAGGTGTAAGAGTTGTGTCAATCATTATTAAAAAAGGGATAACTTTTCAATTATCCCCTTTTCCATTATTAAATTTTATTAGAAGTTATATCTAAATCCTGCATAATAGCTTCTTCCATCAGCTGGACCATAAGAAGTACCATATTCATTTGCAGTAACAAAAGTTGCATATTCTTTATCAAATAGATTTTTAATTCCACCATAAATTTCTAATCCATCATTAACTTTGTATTTTATATTTGTATCAAAAGTTACATAACTATTTTCTTTTCCAAATTTATTAGCAAAATCATCTGATGCATAAGCTTTACTATTGTAATACATATCTGCGTTTAATAAAAGTTTTTCTGTAAAGTTATAAGTAGCACCAAAATTAATATTCCATCTTGAAACTCCTGCAAACTCTTTTCCATCAAATTTTCCACTTGTAACTTTAGGTTGGATATATGAAATGTTTTCTCTTAAAGTTAATTTATCAAAATAATGTTGTAATGATGCTTGAATTCCTATTCTTCTTACTTCTCCATCAAAGTTTTTATTAGCTCCATTCCAAGATGAATTTTCTGCTTTTTCTTCTGGATCATAATAAATTTCATCTTTTGTATCCATCAAAAATACAGATGTAGAAGCATAAGTATTTTTATACATATCTTTTATTCCTAATTCATATGTTCTTGTTTCTTGGTGATTAAAATTACCTTTCCATAGATTTAAATCATCCATATTAGGAGTTCTAAATGTTTGAACAAAGTTTAAGTATATACTTCCTGTATCTGAGTATAGATAGTTAGCTCCTAATTCAAAAATATCATTGTCAAATTCTTTATTATAATTGCTATTTTTATTGTGTTGATCTTCATATTCAACATTTTCCCTTCTATACCCTTGAGTGAATTGCCAATTTCCAACAGTTGTTTTATTTAAAATATATCCTGCATACGATTTCTTATCAACTTCTGTTTTATAAGTTATTCTATTTAAATTAGCATCTTTCCAATCTGCTCCAAAAATTAAATAACTATCTTCTCCATAGAGATATTTAATTTGAGGTTTTACAAAGTATTGTTTGATATTAGTTTTACTTGTACTAGAAGAACCATAATAAGTTGACCAATATTTATATTTTATTTCTGAATATTCTCCTAAAATAGAAAATTCAAATTTATCACTTAATTTTTTATTATATTTTAATAGATAATCTTCAGATTTTCTATTTGTTCTTCCTCCATTATCTCCTGATTGTTCAGGGTCTTTATCAAATTTATTCTTTGAAAGAGATGATGTCCATGAATCTCTATTTTCATTATAACTATATTTTCCTTCTAAATATCCATCATTTAATAGATATTTACCTTTTAAAGATATAGCTTCGTTTTTATCTCCTTTTTTATAATCTGGATGAGGATCTCTATAGCCATCACTTTCAGAATAATTATATGACATGTCAAACAAGAATTTATCTCCTATTTTAGTTCCATAGTTTACATTTCCTCTTCTAGTATCCCATGAACCAACTTCTCCATTGATACTTCCATAATTTTTTCTATTTTCTGGAGATTTAGTAATAATATTAATAACTCCACCTGTAGTTCCATCTCCATACATTACCGCTCCACCTGCTGGAATAACTTCTATTTTTTCAATTTGTGATACAGGTATTTGACTTGTATTGTATAATCCGTCTGGTGCATTCATTGGTACTCCATCTAAAAGTACTAGAGTATTACTTTTTGCAGTAGCTCCTGATCCTCTTAAATCAAATACAACATCTGCTCCGTCCATATAATTTACTGTTAATCCTGGTACTCCTTTTAAAGCTTCAGCTACTGTATTAGCTCCCTTAGCTTGAATCTCCTCTTGAGTTACAATAGTGATATTTTTAGCAGTATCAAGTACGCTTGTTTCAAAGTTTTCAGTTGAAATAACCGTTTCATTTAACTTTTGACTTGCTATTTTCTCCTCTGCTATTGCAGTTGTTCCAACAGCTAATATAGCTGCTAGCATTAAATATTTTTTCATTCTCTCCTCCTAAATGGTTGTATTAAAAATAAAAAGACTCTAACTAGGCTTTCCTAATTAGAGTCCAATTTTTTACAAATAATAATTTTGACAATATTATTAATATCATAAAATCGGTAAGTCTTCTGACTAAGTTTCATCCTACTTTCACACCTTCCCAGTTTCCCAGTGGCATTTTGTGATTTCGTCCACCTTACAGCAGTTTTCACTGTGAGGGATTTTCACCCTACTTCCTCTATTAAGCTATATGCACCTAATTTCCATGATTTTATTATATTAAATATTTTTTTCTTTGTCAAGTTTTAAATAAAAAATAACATTTTCAGAACAAATTATTTATTTATCTTCTTTAATTCAGCTTCTAATAGATCAAGTAATCTGTCAAACTCTTTAGCCACAGCATGGAAACTTTCCTCTTTCTCTAAATCAACACCAGCTTTTTTTAGTTGGCTCATAGGATGATCATTTCCTCCAGATTGAAGAAGAGTTAAATAATCTTTAGTAGCTTTTTCTCTCTCCTCTTGACTGTATTTTTCATTTGTAATTCTATCATATAGATTTGCAGATGAAGCAAAGCTTGTAGCATATTGATATACATAATATGGAGAGTTAAAGAAATGAGGGATTCTTGCCCAAATTACCTTTTGAAGTTCGTCCATTGCAAGAGTATCTCCAAAATATTGTTTAAATAGATTATCCATAATTCCACTTAACACATCTGGAGTGATAGCTTTCCCCTCTTCAACTAATTTATGAGCTTGATACTCATAGTTAGCAAATAGAGTTTGAATATAGAAAGTTCCTACAATATTTCCTAGAGCTTGTTCAATAAGAGCTATCTTTTCATTTGAATCATTACTATTTTTTATCATGTAATCTAACATCAATCTTTCATTAAATGTTGATGCTACCTCTGCAACAAATATTGTATAGTCATGTGTTGCATATGGTTGAGCCTCACTAGAAAGAGTTGAGTGCATAGCATGTCCCATTTCGTGAGCTACTGTAAATACATCATCCATAGTTCCTTGATAGTTTAAAAGTACATATGGGTGAACATCGTAGATTCCCAATGAGTATGCTCCACTTCTCTTATTTTCAGTTTCAAATACATCTATCCAACCATCACTTAAAGCAGTTGCCATTTTCTTTGTATACTTTTCTCCTAATGGAGCTACTGATGCTAATACCATCTCTTTTGCTTTATCATATTCAAATTCTTTGTTATATTCAACAATGTTTATGCTATTATCATAATAGTGATAATCTTTTAATCCCAATGCTTTTTGTCTAAGTTTTACATATCTTTGTAGAGGAGCATTGTTATCTATTGCTGATTTTAAAAGAGTTTCAAATACTTCTACTGGGACATTTTTAGGCTCTAAAGCTTTTTCTAAAGTTGAATTATAGTTTCTTGCTTGAGCAGAAGCAGCATCTCTTTGTAAAAGTGATCTATAGATAGCTGCATATGTATTTTTATTTCCATCAAAAGAGCTATAAAGAGCTTCAAAAGCTTTTCTTCTATCCTCTTGATTTCTATTTGTAGACAGTACTTTTGAGTAAATTCCATTTGTAACAGGTCCTTTATATCCATCAGATAGCTCTACTTCATTCCACTTCATATCTGATATAGATAGTTCTCCATAAATATCATCAGGTGATCCCATATATTGCCCATAGTATGAAAGAAGTTTTTCTTTTTCAGCATCTAATACATGCCCTTGCAATCTGTAAATTTCCATTATATTAAATTTTTGATCTTTTAACTCTTCATTTTTTTCTATCCATTTTTCCATAGTTTCCTTTGGAATCTCTAAAATTTCAGGAGTCATCCAAGCTACTGTTACTGAGTATTGAGTGAATAGTGCTTGAATCTCTTGCATCTTAATTGATGCAATTTCATCTTTAGAGTTTAAATCTTTTAACATATATGGATATACATATAATTTTTCAGCTCTTCTATTTAACTCCTCTTCTAATTTTATTAACTCAATAAATTTTTCACAACTATATCTTATTTTTCCTTTATATTCAGGAACTTTTTTCATTAACTCTTTTACTTCTGAAAGTTCTCTGTCCCATGCTTCCCAGTTTTCATAATAATCTGTTAAATTCCATTTATATTTTTGATCAATCTCATCTCTTTTTAACATCTTCTTTTCCATAGTATCTCCTTCTTCTTTTATTGTTTTTTCCACTGTTGTAACTTTTTCTTGAACATTTTTTACTTTATTTTCATTATCAAAATATAATTTAGCTCCAATAAGACTAGCAATAAGACCTATTATAATAACTTTTTTTATTTTTATACCTCCATTTTTTCCATGTTATATAAATTATTATAACATAATTTTTTTAAAAAATTAACTAACACACTTTACTATATATTTTCTATTTAAAAAGGGAAATTAATTATTTGATATTGAACAAATTTTACTAGTGAAACTAAATTATACAATGTTTAGTATAATTTAATAAGAAAATGTGATATAATAATAACAAAATAAAATATATAAGGAGGATAATTTTGAATAAATATAATCTTGATTTTTTAGATGAAAATATAATAAATCAAATTATTTCAGACGCTGAGAAAAAAAGCGAAGATTCTGAAATAGTTAGAGAGATTTTAAAGAAAGCTGAAAAAGCTGAAGGAATAAGTGATGAAGAAGCTGCTATTCTTTTGAGTATAAAAGATGAAAATTTACTTGAAGAGATGTATAATGTTTCAAAAAAAATTAAAGAGAAAATTTATGGAAAAAGAATTGTTATGTTTGCACCACTTTATATTAGTAACTATTGTGTAAACAATTGTAGATATTGTGGTTATAAACATTGTAATGATGAATTATTTAGAAAAAAATTAAATAGTGAGGAATTAATAGCTGAAGTTAAAGCTCTTGAAAAACTTGGACATAAAAGAATAGCTCTTGAAGCTGGAGAAGATCCTATAAATTGCTCTATTGATTATGTATTAGATTGTATAAAAGATATCTACTCAATAAAATTTAAAAATGGAAGTATTAGAAGAATAAATGTAAATATTGCTGCTACAACTGTTGAAAATTACAGAAAATTAAAAGAAGCTGAAATAGGAACATACATTCTTTTCCAAGAATCATATCATAAACCTACTTATGAATATTTCCATCTTCAAGGACCTAAAAAAGATTATGAATACCATACTACTGCTATGTTTAGAGCAAGAGAAGCTGGAATTGATGATGTTGGTATAGGAGTTCTTTATGGACTTTATGATTATAAATATGAAACAATAGCTATGATTAGATATGCAAATGAGCTTGAAAAAGTTACAGGAGTAGGACCTCATACTATATCTGTACCAAGATTAAGACCTGCTGAAAATGTATCATTAGAAAATTATCCTCATCTTGTAGAAGATAAAAACTTCAAAAAATTAGTTGCAGTTTTAAGACTTGCAGTTCCTTATACAGGACTTATTATTTCAACTAGAGAAGAAGCAGGATTTAGAGATGAGATAATTGATATTGGAATTTCTCAAGTAAGTAGTGGTTCTTGTACTGGTGTTGGAGGATATTCAGAAAGAGAAAAAAATATAGATGAAAAACCTCAATTTGAATTAGGGGACAATAGATCTCCAATGGAAATGCTAAAAAGTTTAATTGAAAGTGGATATATCCCAAGTTATTGTACTGCTTGTTATAGAAATGGACGTACAGGGGATAGATTTATGGAGATAGCTAAGAGTGGACAGATCAATGTTATGTGTGAAGCTAATGCTCTAATGACTTTAAAAGAGTTTTTATTAGATTATGCTGATGATGATTTAAGAGCTCTTGGAGATAAAGTTATTATGGAAACTTTAGAAAAAATGCCAAATGAAGAGTTTAAAGCTAAAATAAGAGAAAATTTAAAACTTATTGAAAGTGGAGTAAGAGATATTAACGTTTAATAATAAATAACAAAGAAACCACACCTTTAATCAATTAGAGGTGTGGTTTTATATTAATCTTTATCATATTCATTTATGAAAGTTTTTAATTTTTTCTTAATTCTTTGAATAGTATTATCTACTGATTTAAGTTCTCTGCCAGTTTTTTCTGCTATTTCAGTATAAGTCATCTCTGCAAGCATATATTCAAAAATTTCATTCTCCATTTTACTTAGATGAGTTTTTAAATATTCATTTAAATATCTCATCTTTTCTTTAACTAAATAAATCTCTTCAGGGTTATAAAAAGCAAAAGAACGATTTTCATATGTTACATCAAGGTCTTCATCACTTTCATTTGTATTAGACATTGCCAGATTTAGAATCCTATTTTTACCTGAATTTGAATTTTTTATGGCAGTTATAATTTGACGTTTAATACATAAAATAGCAAAAGTAGAAAAAGAAGCTTTTTTTGATTCATCATAGGCATTAATAGCTTTTAAAAGTCCTATTCTTGCCTCTTGTAATACATCCTCCTTATCAGCACCATAGAAAAAATAATTTTTTGTTTTTAGTAGAATCAATTGTTTAAATTCTCTAAAAATTTGTTGCATAGCATCTTCATCACCATTTTTTGCTGCATGAATAGTTTGAATGTTTATCATTTCTCCCTCCTAAAAATATTTTTTAGTCCTGACTGTAGAAATTGATAAAATCCTTACCCAGTATATAAGATTGTTTTACGTGTATATTATATAAAATTTTAAATTTTTTGCAATAGTAAAAAACAATTTTTTTATGGTAAAAAGATACTTATAATATTTTTAAATGTAAAAAGCCTATCAAATAAAAGTATCTAACAGGCTTTTTAATGACAGATAAACTCAATAAATATCAAAAAATTATTTTGCTTCGTTGTATAACTCTTCTAATCTTTGTTGAATAGCTTCATCTTCAAGATATTCATCATAAGTCATCATTTTATCTACTATTCCATTAGGAGTAATTTCTATAATTCTATTTGCTACTGTTTGAATAAACTCATGGTCATGAGCACCAAATAATAGAGTCCCTTTAAAGTTGATAAGAGCCTTATTTAAAGATGTAATTGATTCAAGATCTAAGTGGTCATTAGGGTTGTCAAACATAAGAACATTAGCATTTGTAAGCATCATTTTTGCAAGCATACATCTTACCTTTTCTCCCCCTGAAAGAACAGTACAACTTTTTAAAGCTTCCTCCCCAGAGAATAACATTCTTCCTAAGAAACCTCTTACAAAAGAATCATGTTGATCAGGAGAGTATGGTCTTAACCAATCAATTAGATTTAGATCTTTATTTTCAAAGAATTTACTATTATCTTTTGGCATATATGCTTGAGAAGTTGTAATTCCCCAAGTATATGATCCTGAATCTGGTTCGATTTCTCCAGATAAAATTGATAAAAGAGTTGTTTTTACAAGGTCATTTTTAGCTAAAAATACTACTTTATCACCTGTGTTAATTGTAAATGTTAAATTGTCAATTAATTTAACTCCATCTACTGTTTTAGAAAGATTTTCTACTTTAAGAAGGTTATTTCCAGCTTCTCTCTCTTGTTTAAATTCAATAAATGGATATTTTCTGTTAGAAACTTGCATATCTTCAAGTTGAAGTTTATCAAGAAGTTTCTTTCTTGAAGTTGCTTGTTTAGATTTAGAAGCATTGGCACTGAATCTAGCAATAAATTCTTGTAACTCTTGTCTTTTTTGTTCAAGTTTTTTATTCTTAGCTGATAGAAGTTTTACCATTAATTCATTTGATTCATACCAGAAATCATAGTTTCCAACATACATTTTAATTTTTCCATAGTCAATATCTGTAATATGAGTACAAACTTTATTTAAGAAGTGTCTATCATGTGAAACAACAATTACAGTAGTATTGTCTAAGTCCATAAGGAAGTTTTCTAGCCATGTTATAGCTTTGATATCAAGTCCGTTTGTAGGCTCGTCTAGAAGTAAAACATCAGGTTGTCCAAATAAAGCTTGAGCAAGAAGAACTTTAACTTTTATAGGCTCACTTAACTCTTTCATAAGTTTGTGGTGGTCAGCAATATCAACTCCAAGTCCCATTAAAAGAGTTTCAGCTTCAGTTTCAGCTTCCCAACCATTAAGTTCAGCAAACTCTCCTTCAAGCTCAGCAGCTCTTATTCCATCTTCATCAGTAAACTCACTTTTAGAATAGATTTCATTTTTTTCTACAATAATATCCCAAAGTTTTTTATGGCCCATAAGTACAACATTTAAAACTTCATCCTCTTCGTGAGCAAAGTGGTCTTGCTTTAATACTGCCATTCTTTTATTTTTATCAAAAATTATTTCTCCCTCTGTAGGTTCTAAAGCTCCAGAAAGAATTTTTACAAATGTAGATTTTCCAGCTCCGTTAGCTCCAATAAGTCCGTAACAGTTTCCAGGGGTAAACTTTAAGTTTACATCTTCAAAAAGCTTTCTTCCAGAAAATCTCATACCAAGATTACTAGTTGCGATCATTTAAAATATATCCTCCTACTAAAAAATATTTATTAATTAAAAAATTAAATTTCTCATCAATACAAAACTACCATATTATAACATTTTATATTAATAAAGGCAAATTAAATGAAAAAACTAAGGATAATTAAATTTGAAAAAAACAAAAAGTATGATAGAATATAATGTAAAAATTTAAAGATAGCGAGGAATCATGGCAACATTATTTGATAAAGTAAATATAAAAAATTTAAAATTAAAGAATAGAATTGTACTTCCACCATTAGTAAGATTTTCTATGGTGGGTACAGATGGGTTTGTAACAGATAAAGTAGTTGAATGGTATAGAGATGTTTGTGCTGGGGGAGTGGGATTAGTTATTGTAGAAGCTTCTGCAGTAGCAGAAGATGGTAAATTGAGAGATAATCAATTAGGAATATGGGATGATAAGTTTATAGAGGGACTAAAAAGAATAGCTGATACTTGTCATGAATATAATGTTCCAGCTCTAATTCAACTTCATCATGCAGGGTTTAAAGAGAGAATAAAAGATGTGCCAGAAAGTTTACTTGATGATATATTAGAAAAATTTAAGTTAGCTTTTGTTAGAGCTAAAAAAGCAGGTTTTGACGGAATAGAGATTCACGGAGCACATACATATCTTATTTCTCAACTTAATTCAAGAATTTGGAATTTAAGAGAGGATAAATATGGTGGAACTTTTGAAAAAAGAATGTTTTTCTCTAAAAAGTTGATTGAGGATACAAGATACCTTTTTGATGATAATTTTATTTTAGGTTATAGAATGGGTGGGAATGAGCCTGAACTTCAAGATGGAATAGAGATAGCAAAATATCTTGAGACATTAGGAATAGATCTGTTACATGTTTCAAGTGGAACTCCTAATCCTGATATGAAGCAAAAGGAAAAAATAGATATACCTGAAGATTTCCCTTTAGATTGGGTAATATATATGGGAACAGAGATTAAAAAAAGAGTTAATATTCCTGTTATAGGTGTTAGAAAAATAAAAAAAGAGAGCGAAGCTAGTTGGTTAATAGAAAATAATCTTTTAGACTTTGTAGCAGTTGGCAGAGCTATGATAGCGAGACCTAACTGGGCAGAGATAGCAGAAAAGGAGTATAAAAGAAGAGATGCAAATAAATAGTATTGATATCTTCTGTGAAATAATTGATAATTTTGGAGATATTGGAGTAGTTTATAGAGTTGCAAAGGAACTGAAAAAAATATATAATAACCAAGTAAAAATAAGGGTTATCTTTAATAGAATAGATGAATTTTTAAGTATAAACCCTTTTGCAAAAAATTTAGAAATTCAAGAAATAGATGGTATTTGTTATTGTACTTATGAATATGTTAAAAAAAATATGTGTACATTTTCTACTGCAAATGTTATAATAGAAGCCTTTGGATGTACAATACCTGAAGAGTATATGAATGTAGCATATGAAAATTCGGATTTAATATTAAATCTTGAATATCTTTCAGCAGAAGATTGGGTAGAGGATTTTCATTTGCAAGAATCAATACTTGGAAAGGGAAAACTTAGAAAATTCTTTTTTATGCCTGGATTTACTGAAAAAACAGGGGGAATTATCACAGACTCTTTATACTTAAATAGAATTACTAAAGTAAAAAATAGTTTATCTGAATACAGAAAAAAATATCTAAAAAATATTGATAACTATGATAATAAACTTGTAGGAACAGTATTTACATATGAAAAAAACTTTGCTCCTTTAATGAGAGATTTGCAGAAATTAGATAGAGAAGTAGTTCTTTTGGCAATGGGAGAAAAGACACAAGAGAGCTTTAAAGAATTTTTTAAAAAAAATTTTGTAGAAAAGCTTGGAAATATTTATAAATATGGTAAAATAGAGGTAGAGTTCTATGACTTTTTAAGTCAAGAGGAATATGAGGAGCTTATAAATGTGGTAGATTTTAATTTTGTAAGAGGGGAAGACTCTTTTATAAGAGCAGTTCTTACAGGAAAACCATATTTGTGGCACATCTACTGTCAAAAGAAATTTGTTCATATGGATAAATTACAAGGATTTTTAGATAAATATAGAGAACAAGTTCAAGGGAAAATTACTGAAGATATTTTACTAGATCAAGAGAAGCTTTTTAAAGATTATAATTTTAGAAATGAAAATACTTTAGCTGAGGGAAAAGAAGAGTTCTTTAATTTCTTTAATAACCTTGATAAAATAGAGAGAGTTAACTCTCTATATAAAGATTTTCTTATCTTAAACTGTAATCTTATAAATAAAATAAAAGATTTTATAGAGAAATTTTAGGAGGTCAAAAATGAAAATAGCTCAAGAACTAAGAGCAGGAAGCACAATTAAAATCGGAAACGATCCATTTGTAGTTTTAAAATCTGAATACAACAAATCAGGAAGAAACGCTGCTGTGGTAAAATTAAAAATGAAAAACTTATTAAACGGAAACATCTCTGATGCTGTTTACAAAGCAGATGAAAAAATGGACGATATCAGACTTGATAAAGTTAAAACAGTTTACTCTTATAACGATGGAAGTTTCTATGTATTCTCTAACCCAGAAACTTGGGATCAAATCGAACTTAAAGAAGAAGATTTAGGAGATGCTATCAACTACCTAGAAGAAGGAATGGAACTAGACGTAGTTTACTACGAATCAACTCCAGTTGCAGTAGAATTACCTACTTTCCTTGAAAGACAAATTGAATACACTGAACCAGGACTAAGAGGAGATACTACTGGAAAAGTTATGAAACCAGCTAGAATCAACACAGGATTTGAAATTCAAGTTCCTCTATTCGTTGAACAAGGTGAATGGATCAAAATCGATACAAGAACTAACGAATATGTAGAAAGAATTAAAAAATAGTTTTTAATTTAAAAGGCTGTCATTGACAGCCTTTTTCTTTTATGAGAGTTTTAAAAACATATCTATATGGGGTATTCCATCTTCATCATATCTCTCTGAAATTTCTTCAAATCCTAAAGAGTGATAAAAATCTCTAAGATAGTATTGAGCACCAATTGTAATATTTTCATTTGGGAAACTATTTTTTACAACTTCAATAGATTGTAAAAGTAATTTTCTAGCATATCCATTATATCTATATTCTTTATCAACTAATACACGTCCAATAGATGGAGTATCATATGAAAGATTTTTAGGTATAACCCTTGAATAACATATTATTCTATCTTTCTCTTCATCTTTAGCAAAAATATGATAACATTTTAAATCCTTATTATCAAAATCAAGGTATGGACAGTTTTGTTCTACTACAAAAACTTCTTGCCTAATTTTTCCAATTTCATAAACTTCTAAAGCACTTAATTCTTCAAATTTTTTTATATAAAATTTCATAATCTCCTCCTGTGTTTTAAAGATATAAATATTATACATAAAAAAAATGACTAAATCAAAAAAATTGACTTTATCTTTAAGAAGTGGTAGTATATTTGTAAGGATTACAATAATGTAAAAATAGGAGATGATGTAAATGGAATTAAAAGGATCAAAAACTGAAAAAAATCTTATGACAGCATTTGCAGGTGAATCAGAGGCGAGAAATAAATACACATATTACGCATCAAAGGCTAAGAAAGATGGTTATGAACAAATCTCCAGATTATTTGAAGTTACAGCTAACAACGAAAAAGAACATGCTAAACTATGGTTTAAACTTTTAAAAGGAGGAGAAGTTCCTTCAACTTTAGTAAACCTTTTAGATGCTGCTGAAGGTGAACACTACGAATGGACTGAAATGTATGCAGAATTTGCCAAAACAGCTAAAGAAGAGGGATTTAATGATATAGCAAGACTTTTTGAAGGGGTAGCTAAGGTAGAAAAAGAACATGAAGAAAGATATAGAAAATTATTAGCTAATATTAAAGAAGAAATGGTATTCGAAAGAGATGAAGTAGTAGCATGGGAATGCTTAAACTGTGGACACATTCATTATGGTAAAAAAGCTCCAGAAGTTTGCCCAGTATGTGCTCATCCAAAAGCTTATTTTATGTTACAAGAAAAAAATTATTAATAAATATGTCAAAATTTTTGAAAGGCACTCTTATATGAGTGCCTTTCTTTATAGCATTAACATTTAAATCAAAATAAATTTTCGTAAAAATTGTTCGGAAGTAGACTGAAAAAGTATGTGTGATTATTAAAAAATAAAAAATACTTTAAATTTTTTATAAAATGTATTACAATAATAAAAAGATAAAAAAGTTACATTTTAATGGTAAGCTAAAAAAATCAATATATAAAATATGGAGGAAACAAATGGAAAAAGTTTATCAAGGAAAGACTAAAGACGTCTATAAATTGGAAAATGGGAATTTTTTATTAGAATTCAAAGATGATTGTACAGGGAAAGATGGAGTATTTGATCCAGGAGAAAATACTGTAGGACTAAAAATTGAAGGAATTGGAAAAGCAAACTTAAAAATGTCAGTTCACTTCTTTGAAATCTTAAATAACAGAGGACTAAAAACTCACTATATAGGGGCAGATCTTGATAAAGGAACTATGGAAGTAGTACCAGCTAAACCATTTGGAAAAGGATTAGAAGTAATTTGTCGTTTCAAAGCTGTAGGAAGTTTCTATCGTCGTTATAATGATTATATTACTGAAGGAGCAGATTTACCAGCATATGTAGAAACTACATTTAAAAATGATGCTCTAGGAGATCCATTAGTAACTAAAGATGGATTAGTAGATTTAGGAGTTATGACAGGTTCTCAATATGAATCTATGAAAGAAAGAACACAAGAAATTTCTACTATAGTTAGAGATGTATTAAAAGAAAAAGGATTAGATCTTTATGATATCAAATTTGAATTTGGTATTGATAATAATGGTGAAGTTATTCTTATAGATGAAATTGCATCAGGAAACATGAGAGTTTACAGAGATGGTGTAATAGTAGATCCTATGGAATTAACTAAAATATTTTTAGGAGAATAATTTTTTCTAAGTAGTAAGTATTTTACACTCTTTATCTTGAGTAATTCAGATAAAGAGTGTTTTTTTATTTCAAGTTAAGGAATTTAAAATATATAGTTTTTTATTAAAATTTTTTATTAATAGTAATGAAAAAAATAGTTAAATATATTATAATATAATTAGGTACAAAACATTATAATGGGGGGATGCAGATGGATTTTAAGAGAGAGTGGAGAAGAAATAAAAAAGTTTTTGCAGCAATTCTTACAATAGCATTACCTGCAATAGCAGATCTATTTGTTCAAACATTACTTGGTTTTTTTGATATGGTAATGGTAGGTAGGTTAGGACCTGTTGCTATAAGTTCGGTTGGAGTAGGAAACGCTCCTGTACAAGCTGTAATACCAGTTTTCTTTGCTATTAGTATAGGAACAACTGCTATTGTAAGTAGAGCATTTGGTTCTAATAATACTAAAGAGGGAAGAAACTCAATGGCACAAAGTGTTATACTATCAATTCCTATTTCAATAGTGATTACAGCATTACTGCTAATTTTTGAAGGAAGTATACTGAAATTAGTTGGAAGGGCAAATGATATGAATATGGAGATGACAGCTCAATATTATCAAGCAGTTGTTTTAGGACTTCCATTTCTTTGTTTTAACGTTGTTTTTTTTGCTGCTTATCGTTCAATAAATAAAGCATCACTTCCAATGATTTCAAATATAATAAGTGTTATTTCAAATGTTATATTAAACTATTTGTTTATTTTTACTTTAGGTATGGGAGTACTTGGAGCAGGAATAGCAACTACTATTTCAAGAGGTATAATTACAGTATTTTTCATTTACTTAACATTCTTTACAGATAATTTTTGGGTATCTCTACCAATTAAGAGTTTAAAAATTGATAAAGAGATGATAAAAAGAATATTAAAAGTTGGTATACCTGCTGCTATTGAGCAAGGAATCTTTAGAATAGGGATGTTAGTTTTTGAAATGATGGTTATATCTTTAGGAACAATAGCTTATACATCTCATAAAATAGCTCTTACTGCTGAATCGTTCTCATTTAATATGGGATTCGGATTTGCAGTTGCTGGAACTGCTCTTGTAGGGCAACAACTTGGTAAAAACTCACCTAAAAATGCTGAAAGAGATGCTAAGGCTACAACAACATTAGCTCTTTTAGCTATGTCAACTTTTGGATTGTTTTTCTTTATACTACCAGGGACAATTATAGCTATGTTTACTAATGATCCTCAAATAAGAGAATTAGCAACAGGAGCTTTAAGATTGGTATCTATATGTCAACCTTTCCTAGCTGTATCAATGGTAATGAGTGGGTGCTTGAGAGGGGCTGGAGATACAAAAGCTGTTCTTTTAATAACAGCAATAGGGATGTATCTAATAAGAATTCCTCTAACATATCTATTCCTTTATAAAATGGAAACAGGATTGCTAGGAGCTTGGGTAGTTATGTCAATTGATTTAGGATTTAGAAGTATAGCAGCATATAGAGTATTTAAAAAAGGTAGATGGAGATATTTACACGTTTAGGAGGAAATCTTGATAAATTTTAGATATATAGGATATGGAACAAGTTTTATAGCTGAATATTCAGGTAAAAAAAATATAAAGAAAAATTATCTATATATTTTTAGTGACAATAGAATGAAATCTATCTTTTCTAAGAAAATGAGATGGAATTTTTTTAATGAACAACCTACACTTTTAACATTTAATGAGTTAAAAGAGCAGATTTTTTATACAGATAAAATAGTATTAAAAGAGGCTAAGAGAATCTTAGCCTTTTATACATCTATTCCAAAAGATTTAAAAGAGGAGTTGGGAATAAAATCATACTATGATGTTATTGATTTTGCCAATGATTTTTTTGAATATTATAGAGAGATAAATATTAATAGAATTGAAAAAATAGATAATATTCAAAGTTGGCAAGAGAGATATTTTTTACACTTTGAAAAGATAAAAGAATCTTTTGATAAACTGCTGGAAAAATATAATTATATTCCTAGTGATTGGATTGAAGACTTGAAATATTATCAAAAAGATTTTTTTGATAGATTTAGCAAGATAATATTTGTTGATATAGTTGAATTTGAAAGTATATATAGAGATATAATTAAAGAATTAGGGAAAGAAAAAGAAGTAGAAATAGCTTTACAGATGGAGAAAGAAAGTTTTGATGAGGAAAATTTAAAATTTAGTGAAACTATTTTACCTGAAATTTCTCCAAGTAAAATATTTATATATCAATCTAAAGATGAATTAGAAGAGAGTATGAGCCTTATATATCTTCTTAAAGAAAAAGCTAAAAAGGGTGAATTTTACTCTCCAGCTCCTGAAAATAGTGAGTTTTTTAATCTTTTTCCATATTATTTTGGAAAATCTCAAGCAGTGACAATGAATGATACAAAACTTTATGCTTTTTTAAATATTCAATTAAATCTTTTGCTGAATATGGAGGAAAAACTAGGAGAGACATATAATATTTTAGAGTTTGAAAATGCTTTTGAAAATAGAGCCTTTAAAGAGTATTACTCTTTAACAGAAGATGATATAAGTTTGATAAAGAAGATCTCTTCAAATTTCTATCAGTATATCTCTTTAGATATTTTACATAGCAATGAAGTTCAATATCTTATTGGTGAGGATATTGGATTTACAAAGAAATTAGAAAAGATATTTAGAGATTTTAGTAGTATTTTAAAATTAAAAAATGTAGATGAGTTATATAATTACTTTAAAAATGAGATCTCTCTTGAAAAATTTATTCAAAAGGAATATGGAGATGTTTTTGAAAAGTTTTTTGAAATCTTTGGAATAATGAAAGAGAATGAAAATATGAGTATACATAAAAGTTTTAAATCATATTTTGATGGAAATTTAGGTATTGCTCTTTTAAAGCTGACTATCCAATATATGAAGGATATTGCAGTAACTTCCAATGAGAAAGTAGATTCTGAAAGAGTAATTATAAAAAATATTGAATCAGCTTTCTATGCCAATGAGACAAAACATCTTTTTAGAGATAGAATAAGATTTAGTGAAACTAATTTTTTCATTGATATTACAAGTGATTTGATGCCTGGAAATGTCAAGGATAATCTAATTTTTACAGAGAGACAGAGAAAGGAACTAAATCTTACAACTAGAGAGGAAAAGAGAGAAATCAAAAAATATAGATTTTTCCAAATGTTATTTACAAATAAAAATAGTGTTATATTTACTAAGAAAAATGAGGACAAAGGAATTGATATATCACCATTTATAGATGAATTATGTATAAAATATGATTTGAAAATTAATACAGCACCTATTGAGCTTAATAAAAGTATTGAGATATTGAAAAAATCTATTCCAAGCACTGTTATAGGAAACTTAGAATTTAAAAAAGGGGAATTTTCTAAAGAGGAAAGTGATTTTAAAGATAATAAATTAAATATAGGAGCTTATGATTATGAAAATCTTATGAAATGTCCATTAAAATTTTATTTTCAAAAACTGGCTCAACTTATTCCAGAAAAAAATTTAGAGATTGAGTATCTAAATAAACAATTATTTGGAACAATGGTGCATAAGATTTTAGAAAATATAGTGAAGGATATTTGGAAAGAGGTTCTATCTAAGGGAATTTATGAGATAGAAAGAGAAAAGATAGTAGAGGCTATAAATAAAGAGCTAAAAAATAATAGAGCTAAAATTTTAGTACAATTGGATATATACCTTCAAGAAATTCTTACTCCTCTTTTAAGTGAAAATATTGAAATGTTTTTTAAAAAATTAGCATCGAAATATAAAAATATCAATATAAAAAGATTTCAAGGAGAAAAAGATGCAGGGAAAGATACAATTTTTATTCAAAATGAAGTTGATGTTTATTTGAAAGGAAAAGCAGATTTAGTAATTGAAAGTGATATAGGAAATGAAATTATAGATTATAAAACAGGAGGCTCTCAAAAAAATCAGCTAGATTATTACTCTATTATTTTATTTGGAGATGAAACTAGAGCAGAGAAAGCTATTTTTAATGTTTTAAAAGGTGAAATACAAGAAAGTAATAAAATCTCCTTAACTAAAGAAGAGTTAAAAGAAAATATTATAGATTTTTTAAATAATCAAGTATATGTTAGAAGTGAAAAAAAATCTGTTTGTGAAAATAATGGACATAGTTGTGAATATATTGATATTTGTGGAAAGAAGAGGGATTTATGAAAAATAGATTGATATTAAAAGCAAGTGCAGGAACAGGAAAAACATATAGATTATCCCTTGAATATGTAGCATCTCTTTGTTGTGGAAATGATTTTAGAGATATTTTAGTAATGACTTTTACTAAAAAGGCAACTGCTGAAATAAAAGAGAGAATATTGAAATTTTTAAAACAATTAAAGGAAAATGGAGAAGAGGCAAAGGATTTAAAGAAAAATATTTTAAGACTTTATCCAGATATAGATTTTAGTCAAAATAAGATTGAAAAAATTTATGAAGAGGTTATTCAAAATAAGGATAAACTTAAAATCTATACTATTGATGCATTTACAAATTTAATTTTTAAAAAAGCCATTGCTCCATATCTAAAAATATATTCTTATGAAATTATAGATGATGATGATAATAAAAAAGTCCTCCTTAAAGTTTTAGATAGACTTTTTACTAATAAGGAAGATTTTTCAAAATTTAAAGAATTTTTAAAAGATAATTCTGAAAGAGATATGGAAAAATACATTGAGTTAATAAAAAATTTATTGAATCAAAGATGGAAAACAATTGTTTTAGGTGATAGATTAAATAAAAAAAGAGAGCCATTTCAAATAAAAGATAGTTTTACTATTATGGATAATCTTTTAGAGATAGTTAATTCTGTGGCTATTGATAAAAAGAAAGATTTGGAAACTGTTTTAGTAAAAAAAAGCAAGCCTTATATAAAATTAAATGATGATTTTGAAAAAGAAAGATATTTAATAGATAATTTTAAAGATTTAATTAAGGGAAATATTTGGAGTGGAACTTATATAAAAGATTCTTGTGGAAGATTGGAGGATTTAGAGTATCTACAAGATGAATTAAGATTAAATATTGCTAAAACTTTATTTAATGAAAAAATTATTCCCTATGAAGAGAAGTTACTTCAAGTTATTAATAGAATCTATGAAATCTATGATGATATAAAATTTAAGGAGCAAAGATTTACATTCTTAGATATAAGTAACTATACATTTAGATATATTCGAGATAAAAATCTAAATTTTGTTGATGAAAATGGTGTTACTGATGAATTCTTTGATATTATTGATGGGAAGATAAAAACTATATTTATAGATGAATTTCAAGATACAAGTATATTACAATGGAAAATTTTAAAGGATATTATAGATAAAAGCGAAAATGTAATATGTGTAGGAGATGAAAAGCAAAGTATTTATGGTTGGAGAGGTGGAGAGAAAAACCTCTTTGAAAATCTTGAAAAAATAATAGATGGAAAAGTTGAAAACCTAAATACCTGTTATAGAAGTGAAGAAAATGTAGTTATGTTCTATAATAAATTTTTTAAAACTTTATCTAAAAAAAGTGAAGAAAGTAGTAAAAAATGGGAATTTTTAGAGGTAAATCCTAAAAATCAAAATAAAAAAGGACATATTGAAATTTTAATAAAAACTTTAGAAAATGAGGAAGAAGAGGAAAAGAGTACAACTATTATAGATAGAATAATTGAGAAGATTCAACTTGATTTTAATGGAATTTATGAGGGAATAGGAATTTTAGCCAGAACAAATGATGAACTTAATCTGATTCAAAAAAAATTAACTGAGGCAAATATCCCATTTGTTGTTGATTCAAATGTAAATGTAATTGAAAGCAGGGGAATTAAGGGAATATATTATTTGATAAAATATCTAGTTAAAAATGATTACCTATCTCTACTTAATTTTTTACGTTGTGATCTTGTAAATCTCTCTGCTGACTCTTTAAAATATTTAGTTAAAGAGAGAGAAAATATAGAAAATTGGTTACTAGATTACTCTTCAGAGATAAACTTAAATGCTGAAGAGAAAGAAGTTTTGGAGATAGTAAAGGAACTTAAAGACAGATATAATGCTAATGATGGAGAAACATATTTTTTAACTTATGATATTCTTCAAAGTTTAGGGATTACAGAGAGATTCTCTAGTAAGGGAGATATATCAAATCTGTACTCTTTTTATAAAATAATTAAAAGTTATAGATATTTTGAGGAGTTTTTAAGTGAATTTGAAGATCAAAAAAACAGTTCAAAGTTTAAGAAGATAGTGTTAAAAGATGAAAATAGTGTAAATCTAATGACTATTCATAAATCTAAAGGACTTGAGTTTGATACACTTTTCTATTATTATAATCCAAAATCAAATAATAGAACAACTGGTAATATCAACTTTTATCTTTCAATGGACAATAAATATGAAGAGGCTAGGGAGTTTTTATTAACAAATGATAAATTTAACCATATTTTAAAGGTTCTATCAAATGAATTTACTTATTTAGAAGAAAATCAAATAAAAAAAGAGCATGAGGAGATAAATAACCTTTATGTTGCATTGACAAGACCTAAAAATAATATCTATATAGCTCTTGAAAAATATGATAAGAACTCTACTAAAGATGAAAATAATTATAATTTAGATATGATTAATTGTGAAAAAGAGTTTAAAGATAGAGATATAATTTTTACTGAGTTTCAATCCAAAGATAAAAATGATAAGAGAGAAACTTTTGAACTTAATCTTTCTACCCCCGAAGCATCATATCCAAAAGGAGAAGAGAGCATATTTAAAGATAGAGAGAAAATATATTCTCACTCTCTTCAAAATGAGATTAAAAGATTAAAGGGGACAGTTGTTCACTATTTCCTTGAGAATTTGATTTATGCAACTTCTGAAGAGATTGAGAGAGCTAAAAAATTGACTTTTGCTAAGTTTGCATCAAACTTAGGAGAAAAGGGGATAGCTGAAATTTTATCTGGAAAAAATATTGAGTATATTTTAAATAAGAAAAAGGAGATTTTCTCTAAAGAGTGGGATAAAATCTATCCTGAATATGAGATCTATACAGAGGATGAAACTTTTAGAATAGATAGATTGATGATAAAAGAGACAAGAGAAGGAGAAAAGGGTTGTGTTTATATAGTTGATTATAAAACTGGAGAGATCAATGAGGAGCAACTTGCTAATTATAAAACCATTATTGAAAATCTTTTAGAGAGATTGGGAAAAGAAAATGAGTATGAAGTTATTACAGAGTTTATAGAATATAAAATATAAAATAAATTGCTCTTTTTTTATTACTTTTGATGTAAAAATAATAAAAATGTTGAAAATAAGTAAGAAAAGTTCTATAATAAAGACAACAAACTTATATGAAAATTTTACATTACTAAGGGGGAATCAAAATGGCAGTTACACTAGAAACTATAAAAAAGGCAAAAACCACGATTGAAGATTCAATTAAAAGAACACCTTTAATTGAATGTCCTACACTAGAAAAAATGACTGGAGGAAAAGTTTTATTTAAACTTGAAAATCTACAAAAAACAGGTTCTTTTAAATTAAGAGGAGCATTAAATAGAATAGCCAATTTAACAGAAGAAGAAAAAGCAAGAGGAGTTATTGCTTCATCAGCTGGAAACCATGCTCAAGGTATAGCTTTAGGAGCTACTGCTCAAGGAATAAAATCTACAATAGTTATGCCTGAAACAGCACCAATAGCTAAAATAGCAGCTACAAGAGGATATGGAGCAGAGGTTGTACTTTGTGGAACTGTTTATGATGATGCTTTTGCTAAAGCTTGTGAAATTCAAAAAGCTACTGGAGCAGTATTTTTACATCCGTTTGATGATGAATATGTAATAGCTGGGCAAGGAACAATAGGACTTGAAATATTAGAAGATGCAGCAGATCTTGATGCAGTTTTAGTACCTATTGGTGGAGGAGGAATCCTTGCTGGAATAGCAACTGCTGTTAAATCAATAAATCCTAAGATAAAAGTAATCGGTGTTGAGTCTGCAAATGCTGCTTCAATGACAGAGGCTTTAAAACGTGGAGAGTGTTGTGAAGTTTGTGCTCAACCTACAATAGCTGATGGTATTGCTGTTAAAAAAGTTGGTTGTAAAACTCTTGAACTTGTAAGAAAATATGTAGATGAAGTTATTACAGTAAGTGAAGATGAGATTGCTAGAGCTATACTATTCCTTATGGAGAAAAGTAAAGTTGTTGCTGAAGGTGCAGGAGCTACTCCTCTAGCTGCTATTCTTGCTGGAAAAGTTAAATGTGTAGGAAAAAAAGTTTGTGCTGTTGTTTCTGGTGGTAATATAGATGTAAACCTTATTGAGAGAGTTTTAAATAGAGCTCTTATCAATGAAGGAAGAAGATTTGAATTTAAAGTTAAGGTTCATGATAGATTTGGAGAAACAGAAAAACTTCTAAAACTTATTACAAAAAATAGAGCTAACATTTTATTTATAACTCAAAGTATGTATAATATAGATTTAGGAATTAATATGCAAGAGATTACCCTTGTAATTGAGTGTAGTGACATTGAGCATAGAAATAATGTTATTGTAAAAATTAAAGAAGCTGGATATGAAATCTACTAAACTATTGAAAAATTTTAACAATTGAAGTAGAATAACTATTATATGTTGTTTGGAGGAAAAAATGAAAAAGATAATAGGAGCACTATTAATTCTTGTATTTTCCAATCTATTTGGAGAGTACAAATATCCATTTAAAAATCCATATATGGCAACTATATTAGGAAGTTCTACCCTTATGACAGATGGAGTAAGTGAAGCTGTTCCCACAAAGGTGTATAAAGTAAAACTACCTAATAGTAAAGAGCCACCTGAAAATTTATGGTATAATGGCAAATTTGAGTTTTCTTTAGTTCACCAAAAGGAGAAAGCTCCACTTATTTTTCTTTTAGCTGGGACAGGATCAGATTATCATGCTACAAGAATGGTGTTATTTCAAAGAATTTTTTATGATGCAGGGTTTCATGTAATCTCTATAACTTCACCTATGCACTCTAACTTTATTGTTAATGCTTCTACAAATAAGATGCCAGGAATGATTATTGAAGATGGAAAGGATATCTATAAAGTGATGAAGGAAACTTACAATATTGTAAAGGATGATATTGAAGTGTCTGATTTTTATGTAGTAGGTTATAGCCTTGGAGGAACATCATCTGCTGTTGTTTCATATTTAGATGAAATAGAAAAGGCATTTAACTTTAAAAGAGTTTTTATGGTAAATCCAGCTGTGGATATATACTCTTCAGCTATGAAACTTGATAAAGAGTTAAATAAATATACAGATGATGACCCTAAAAAAATAGGAATGTTAATAGATAGTGTTATAAGCAAAGTGTCTTCAACTTTAAAAGGTGGATATACAGAGATAACAGAAGAAACTATTTATAAATTATTTGAGCATGATGTTCTTTCTAATGAGGATATGAGCCAACTAATAGGACTTGCTTTTAGATTGACATCAATAGATTTAAATTATGTAACAGATCTTTTAAATAATATGGGAGTATATGTAACAGAGCCAGTTGGTAAATTTACAAATATGTTTCCATATTTTGAAAAGATAGATTTTGCTGATTTTGAAGATTATATGAATAGACTTGCTTATCCATATTATAAAAAGAAATTTGGTGGAAATATCACATTAAATCAGTTGTTGACAACTACAACTCTTAAACAGATAGAAAACTATCTAAAAACAACTGATAAGATAGTAGCTGTAACAAATAGAGATGAGCTTATCTTAAATGAAAATGATTTCAAATTCTTAGAAAATACTTTCAAAGATAGACTTATAATCTATCCATATGGGGGACATTGTGGAAATATGTTCTACTCTGAAAATGTAGATGTAATGTTAAAATTCTTAAAAGAGGGGGTATTTAAATATGAAAATTAGAAAAAAAATACTAACTCTTTTAATCTTCGCTTTATTTTGTACAACTGCTTTTGGAGATGAAAATAAAAACAGTAGTGAAAGTGTAAAAACTAAAAGTGAAATTGCTCAATATTTTGGAGTATACGACCCATGGGAGCCTTTAAATAGAAGAATATACTATTTTAATTACACTTTTGATAAATATGTTTTTTTACCTGTTGTAGATGCCTATAATTTAATAACTCCAACTTTTGTTCAAAAAGGGGTAAAAAACTTTTTTGCAAATAGTGTAAATCTTACTACAACAGGAAATTCTATCTTACAGGCAAAGCCTAAAAAAGCTATGAGAGCATTTGGAAGATTCTCTATAAATGCTACTTTAGGTTTGTTTGGTTTATTTGATGTAGCATCAAAATTGGGAATGCCTAAACCTTATGAAGATTTTGGACTTACTCTTGCTCACTATGGTGTAGGAGATGGACCATACCTTATTTTACCATTTTTAGGACCTAGTAATTTGAGAGATGCAGTAGGTAGTGGAATAAATACATACGCTTTAGGGGCATTGGATCCTTATGAAGCTGCTGATATTGTAGATATAGATAAACCTGGAGTAGTTGCTCTACAAGGTATAGATAAGAGAAAAAATACAAGTTTTAGATATTATAGTAGTGGTTCATCTTTTGAATATGAATATTTAAGATTTTTTTATAAAAAATATAGAAAGATACAGATGGAAACTGGAGAACAGTTTTAATTTAATAGGGGGGTAATGATGTTAAATTTACAAGAAAAAGTTTTAACTTACAAAGATGAGATTGTAAAAGGAATACAAGGAGCTGTACAAATAAAAAGTGTACAAGAACCTGCTAAAGAGGGGAAACCTTTTGGAGAAGGACCAACAGTAGCATTACAATATTTCTTAGATTTAGGAGCTAAATTAGGATTTAAAGTTGAAAATTTTGATAACTATGCTGGAACGATTGAATTTGGAGATGGAGAAGAAGTTGTAGGTATCCTTGGACACGTAGACGTAGTACCTGAAGGAGATGGATGGATATATCCCCCATATGGTGGAGTTATAGCTGATGGAAAAATCTTTGGAAGAGGAACTCTTGATGATAAAGGACCATCTATGATCTGCTTATATGCTATGAAAGCTATCATGGATTCAGGAGTAAAATTAAATAGAAAAGTAAGAATGATAATTGGAGCTAATGAAGAAACTGGAAGTTTATGTATGGAACACTACTTCAATACTTTAAAAATGCCTCAACCAACTATGGCATTTACTCCAGATTCTAGCTTTCCAGTAACATTTGCAGAAAAGGGAATTATCCGTGTTAAATTTACTCAAGAGTATAAAAATCTAGGGGATTTCACATTTAATGGTGGAAATGCTTTTAACTCTGTTCCTGATGGAGCAAAAGCTGTTATTCCTCAAGAGTTTACTGGAGATCTATTATCTGAAGCTTATAATGAAGGAAAAGAGTTTAAAATCTCTGTTGAATTAAAAGATGGAAAATATTATGTTGCATCTGAGGGAAAATCTTCTCATGCAGCAAGACCTCACAAAGGATATAATGCAGTTAGTGCACTATTTGCATTCTTAGGAACTGCTGAAATCTTAAATGAAGATCTAAAAAATATAGTAGAGTTTTTTAAAGAATATGTAAAAATGGAAAATGATGGAACATCTTTAGGAGTTAATTTTGAAGATCATGAAACTGGTAAACTTACTTTAAACATAGGAAAGATGAATATCTCTAATGGAGCTATGGAAATTTGTGTAGATATGAGATGTCCAGTTCATGTACCTAATCAAAAAGTTATTGATACATTAAAAGCAAAAGTAGAAGGAAAGGTAAATGTAGTTGTTGCTGGAAATACAGCTCCTCTATATGTTGCTAAAGATAGTTTCCTAGTTTCTACATTGATGAATATCTATAAAGATATTACTGGAGATGTTGAAGCTGAGCCAGTTGCTATTGGTGGAGGAACTTATGCTAGAGAGGTAACAAATGGAGTTGCTTTTGGAGCTCTTCTTTCATCTCAAGTAGATAATATGCACCAAAAAAATGAGTGCCTAGAAATAGATAAGATTGATACTATTGCTAGAATCTATGTTGAGGCTATCTATCAACTAGCAAAATAAAAAAGTGCTAGTAAAAGTATATTTTTTTTAGTATTATATAATGAGGAACAAATTATATATTTTACTAAGGAGATATTAAAATGGAATGGAAAAATTTAACCATTGACGATAAAGAAATTATTGATGAGTTCACCAAAGGGAAGTTTATAACTTGTGATTATAACTTTACAAATCTTTATCTTTGGAGTCAAGGGGAGAAGGCAACTTATGCTATAGAGAATAATGTTCTAGTTGTAAGAGGATTATATGAGGGTAAATATTACTATTTTATGCCTGTACCTAGATCGTTGGAGTACTTAGATAATGCTAAAGAGATAATAAGAAACCTTTTAAATGAAAAAGCTCAAATTATTCTTGTACCTGAAAAATGGAAAAATTATCTTGAAGATAGCTTTGTTTTAGAGGAGAGAAGGGATAGTTTTGACTATGTTTATTCTTTAGAAAGTTTAGCTTATTTAAAGGGAAGAAAATACTCTAAAAAGAAAAATAGAGTTAATAACTTTATGAAAACTTATGATTATACTTATGAGAAGATAACTTCTGAAAATATAAAAGAGGTTTTAGAGTTTCAAGGAGATTGGTGTCACGATAAGTCGTGTGAAATTATACCTGTTTTAAGAAATGAAGACCTTGGAATACATAATATTTTAAATCACTTTGATAGACTTGGAGTCAAAGGTGGAATGTTAAAAGTTGATGGAAAAGTAATAGCTTACTCATTAGGAGAGGCACTAGATGATGAATATGTAGTGGTTCATATTGAGAAGGGGCTTAATGAATATATTGGAAGTTATCAAATGATAAATATGATGTTTTTACAAAATGAGTTTAAAGATTATAAGTTTGTAAATAGAGAAGATGATTTTGGTGATTTAGGGCTTAGAGATGCAAAGGAGTCTTACCATCCATTAGAGCTTTTAAAGAAGTATGAAATTGTTGGAATTAAATAGATAAATAATTGAGATTGTTATATTAATAATTTTATTAATTAAAACAGTCTCTTTTTTATGTTTAAACTATTCATTTAGAAATAAAAAAAGTTGAGCAAGTTAATTAATAATTTGTAACTACTCAGCTATAAATTAAAATTTGAGACTCAAGTTAAAAAAATGAACTT
>ERZ894240.654-NODE-654-length-31027-cov-7.481532_pt1 | contig 31027 bp, 25 predicted proteins | sample MGYA00380298_ERZ894240 | MGnify/ENA primary metagenome ERZ894240 (study PRJEB32331, sample SAMN06328419) | human gut metagenome | biome: human gut microbiome; feature: stool | host: Homo sapiens | collected 2014-06-27 ... | reverse complement strand
ATGAATGACTTTTATGAATACTATGAATTTGATTATCAAATATTGTTTTGTTATGATGGATTTATAGGCAAGGTACCTTTGCAGTCAGGGAATTGTGCACTTCCCGGATAAACGTACAGTAAAGGAGAAAAACCATGATTAAGCTTTATGATGAAGGCGTCTATCTTTTGAACGGCAATACATTGGTTCCGGAATCTCAGGCAGCTCCTGAATTGATGAGAAAAAAAGAAGATGCTCATAAAGGAACTATTTCTTACAGTATCTTACAGGCTCATAACGTCAGTGGAAATGAAGAACAGTTAAAAATCAAATTTGATTCAATAACCAGTCATGACCTGACTTATGTGGGAATTATACAGACGGCGAAAGCTTCCGGTCTTGAGAAATTTCCGCTTCCATATGTACTGACCTGCTGTCATAACAGTCTTTGTGCAGTTGGAGGAACAATTAATGAGGATGACCACATATTCGGTCTTTCTGCATGTAAAAAATATGGCGGAATTTATCTGCCGCCGCATATGGGAGTTATTCATCAGTACATGCGCGAAAGCATGGCTGGATGCGGAAAAATGATTCTTGGTTCGGACAGTCACACTCGCTATGGTGCACTGGGAACGATGGCAGTCGGTGAAGGCGGCGGTGAGCTGGTTAAGCAGCTATTGGAACAGACCTGGGATGCAGAATATCCGGAAGTTATCGCCGTATATCTGGATGGAAAACCAAATCCGGGTATCGGACCCCAGGATATTGCAATTGCCGTTGTTAGTGCCGTATTTAAAAACGGCTATGTAAAAAATAAAGTTATGGAATTTGTAGGACCTGGAGTTTCTTCCATGTCAACAGATTATCGTAACGGTATCGATGTTATGACAACGGAAACAACCTGTCTATCCAGTATCTGGCGCACGGATGAAGATACAAAAGCGTATCTGGACAAACATGGCCGCCCGGAAGATTACAGACAGCTTGATCCGGCACAAACTGCCCATTATGACGGATGTATTTACATAGATTTATCAACTATTCACAGTATGATCGCTCTTCCCTTCCATCCGTCAAATGGGTATGAAATACGTGAATTAAATGAAAATATGGATTATATTCTTCATGAAGTTGAAGAAAATGCTTCTAAACTGATTAAAAATCCGAACCTGGGGCTGAATCTCAGAGATAAGGTGCGAAACGGAGCGCTTTATGCTGATCAGGGAACTATTGCAGGATGTGCCGGAGGTACATACAGCAACATTATGGAAGCGGCACATATTCTGAAAGGCAAGAGTACCGGAACGGATGAATATGCACTTGGAATTTATCCAAGCAGTCAGGCCATTATGCTGGAATTGACACGAAATGGAGCACTGGCGGATCTGATTGAAGCAGGAGCAACCATTCGGACAGCATTCTGTGGCCCATGCTTTGGAGCAGGTGATACACCAGCACATAAAGGACTTTCTATCAGACATACCACCAGAAATTTCCCGAACAGAGAAGGTTCTAAACCAGGTAATGGACAGCTGGCAAGTGTTGCATTGATGGATGCACGTTCCATTGCAGTTTCTTCAGCAAATGGAGGACGGATTATGGCAGCGGATGAAGCTGGTTATGAGTTTGAATGTCCGGAATATCGTTATGATCCAAAAGCATATCAGCATCGTGTGTTCCAGGGTGTGGGCAAAGGGTGTTCAGAAGAAACCGTTATCTGTGGACCGAACATTAAAGACTGGCCGGAACTTCCGGAATTAAACGACCATATGCTTCTGAAAGTATGTGCATATATTACAGATCCGGTTACTACTACGGATGAATTGATCCCTTCCGGTGAAACAGGTTCTTTCCGTTCCAATCCGATGGGACTTGCAGAATTTACACTAAGTCGCCGTGTTCCGGAATATGTGGGAAAAGCAAAAGCGGTAATGGAAAATGAAAAGGCAAGAAAAGCAGGAAATTGTCCGGCAGAAGTTGCAGATATTATTTCCAGGATTCGAAATATTTCCGGATTTGAAGAAATTCAGGAAGAAAAAATTGATCTTTCCAGTACGATTTATGCTGTAAAGCCTGGCGATGGAAGTGCCAGAGAACAGGCTGCTTCCTGTCAGAGAGTTCTTCTTGGCGGAGCAAATATTACCGTGGAATATGCAACTAAAAGATATCGTTCCAATCTGATCAACTGGGGCATGATTCCGTTTATCATGAATGGAAATCCTGACTTTGAAGACGACGATTATATCTTTGTCCCGGATATAAAAAAAGCACTGGATGGTGACTTGAGTGATATTCCGGCATATGTAATCGGGAAAGAAATAAAGAAGCTTTCCCTTGCAATTGCACCTTTGACAGATGAAGAAAAAGAAATCATTCAATGTGGTTCTCTGATTAATTATAACAAAGCTCATAAAGCATAGACATGGGAGGGGAAAAAAAATGTACAATGAAAATAAAAACAGATTCCTTCTTCCGGCTATGATTATTCGCGGAGGAACAAGTAAAGGTGTTTACCTTCTGGAAGAAGACCTTCCGGAAGATAAGAGCCAATGGGATTCCCTGCTTCTTAGCATGATGGGAAGCCCTGATAAAAAACAGATTGACGGGCTTGGCGGTGCGCAGTCCGTTACCAGCAAAGTTGCAATTGTAAAAAAATCCTCAAGAGAGGATGCGGATGTGGATTACACATTTGCACAGGTTTCGGTAGATAAGGACCTGGTAAGTTATAAAGGAAACTGTGGAAATATTTCTTCCGGTGTGGGACCATTTGCCATTGAAAAAGGTCTTATTAAGACAAAAGAGGGAACAACTCCGGTAAGAATTTTTAACACAAATACCAATAAAGTCATTATTGCAGATGTTCAGACAGAAAAAGGCAGTGTGGTTTATGATGGTGATTTTGCCATTGCCGGTGTTCCGGGCACAGCGGCTCCGATCAAACTGAAGTTTGTTGAACCGGCAGGAACTCTTGGAAACGGACTTCTCCCCACAGGAAATGTAGTGGATATTCTGGAGGTTCCCAATTTTGGAAAAGTAGAAGTATCAATCGTAGATGCAGCCAATCCGCTTGTATTTGTAAAAGCGAAGGATATGGGGATGACAGGTCTTGAACTTCCGGAAGAAGTAAATGCAGATGCGGATAAGCTTGCTTTACTGGAAACAGTAAGAGGACTTGCAGCTGTGATGATTGGTCTGATTGAAGATTACACCCGTTCCGCCTGGGAAACTCCAGGAATTCCGAAAATGACATTTGTTGCTGAGGCAGCAGATTATGTGACAGCAGAGGGTGTTTCTATTTCCAAAGAAAACGTTGATCTGCTTTCACGAATGATGTCTATGCAGAAAGCACATCCAAGCTATGCCATGACGGGGGCCATGTGTACTGCAGCTGCTGCGGTTGTTCCGGGAAGTGTTGTTAATCAGGTGCTTTCTGAAAATGTGGATACACAGTTTATCCGTATCGGACATCCCAGCGGTGTTCTGGAGTGTGGCGTAGATTATGAGGAAAACGGCGCAGAGCCGGTTGTAGCAGATACATTTGGATTCCGTACAGCAAACCTGCTGATAGACGGAACCGCACATATTAAATAGGGGGAGCTCATCATGAATCTTGCAATTATTAGTTTGATCGTATTGGTGATGGTTGTTGCTATTGGATTTATTAAAAAAGTTAATCTGGGTTTTCTTTCTTTAGGGGTAGCATTTATTTTAGGTACCATAGGTGATATGAGTGCAAAAGAAATCTCTAATGGTTTCAGCAGTTCTATGTTTGTAACACTTGTTGGTGTCACCTTTTTGTTTGGTATGGCGTCGAATAATGGAACGCTGGAACTGTTTTCAAAGAAAATTGTAGCGCTTGTAGGAAAAAATACCGTATTGATTCCGATCCTTATGTTTGTACTGTCCGCTTTTATTTCCGCAATCGGACCGGGACATATTGCAGCCGGAATCCTAATGACTACATTTGCAATGTATCTTGCATTTGAAATGAAAATCAATCCAATTGCTACCGCGTTGTATGCAAAACTGGGTGCGAATGCAGGATGTGCATCACCGTTGTCTTTGACTGGTGTTCTTGCAAAAAGTCTTTCTGAGCCGTTAGGATATTCCGGATTTGGCCTGCACCTGTTTCTGAGTACACTGATTTCCGGTTTTATCTTTACTTTGATTTTATATGTGGCATTTAAAGGTTATAAAGTAAAAGCAGACAACCCTTTGAAGTTTTCTGAAATTCCTAAATTTAATCGTGAACAGAGATATACCATTATCGGCATTATTGTTATGGTAGTTTGCTGTATCGGATTTAAATTAGATACAGGTCTTTTTGCCTTTGTTGTAGCTGCAGTACTGATTCTTCTGGGATGTGCAGATGAAAAGAAAGCCATTAAGAGCATTCCATGGGGAACACTGGTATTTATCTGTGGCGTAGGTACACTGATCAATGTAATCAACACACTTGGCGGTATCGAACTGATTTCAAATTTCCTGACAGGAATGATGAATGAAAAAACAGCAACTCCGATCCTATCTGCAACTTCCGGTATTTTATCCTGGGTAAGTTCTACAACAGGTGTGGTTATGCCGGCATTGTTCCCGATCGCAGCAGATGTAGCAGCCTCTTTTGCAGGCAGTGTAAACTATGTGGAATTGATTTCCGCAATTGTAGCGACTTCCTTTGCAGCAGCAATCAGCCCATTATCAACAGGCGGTGCGATTATCATGTCTTCCTATTCTGCAGCAAAAGAAACAACTAATCACGAGCTGAACAAAATGTTTAAACAGCTGTTTCTTCTTTCAGTTGGAAACGTATTGCTGAATGTTGTTTTATCAGCTCTTGGCCTCTTTAATCTGGGCGGACTGTTTTATTAAGAAAAGGAGATTTTATCATGGAAATTATCAGGCCGGCAATAGCCGGAACATTGGAATCCAGTGACTGTCAGGTTACTGTAGAGGCTGGAAACGGCAGTATCGAGTTTGAACTGGAAAGTTCTGTGCTGAACCAGTATGGAAATCAGATTAAAAAAGTTACAATGGAAACATTAAAAAATCTTGATATTGACAGTGTGAAAATCAAAATTGTGGACAAGGGTGCATTAGACTGTACCATCAAAGCCCGTATTGAGGGTGCTGTCTATCGTTCTGTGCAGCAGTTTAAGGATTTGCCCTGGGGAGGTGCGATCAGATGAATTGTCCAAATAAAAAACGTCTGAGAAGAACCATGATGTTCTTAAATGCTCAGAAACCAAGTCTGATTAAAGACCCGTATATTTATAAACCGGATTCCATTATGCTGGATCTGGAAGATGCAGTAGCAGAAAATCAGAAAGACGCAGCAAGATTTTCCCTGTACCATGCGCTGAAAACACTGGACTATCATGGATGTGAAAGAGTTGTCCGCATCAACGGTCTCGATACAGATCTCTGGAGAGAGGATATCCGCTGTGCAGTGGCAGGTGGCTGTGATTCCATTCGTATTCCGAAAACTGAATGTCCGGAAGATGTGGCAGCAGTGGAAAAGGCGATTGTAGCCGCTGAAAAGGAATTTGATCGTCCGAAAGGAAGCGTTTTGATCATGGCTGCTATTGAATCCGCAAAAGGTGTTCTGAAATCCTATGATATCTGTACTGCTTCTGAAAGATTGTTTGGTATTGCGCTTTCCGGCGGAGATTATACAAAAGATCTTCAAACCAACATTACAGGTACCGGAATTGAGCTGATGGGAGCCCGTTCTCAGATGGTGATTTCCGCGAGAGCTGCCGGCGTACAGTGCTTTGACACTGTTTACACAGATCTAGATAACATGGAAGGTTTCCGTAAAGATGTAGAAGGAATTCACTTAATGGGGTTTGATGGAAAATCTATTATTAATCCACGTCAGATCAATATTGTACATGAAATTTTTACACCATCTCAGAAAGACATAACCTTTGCACAGAAGGTTGTTAATGAAATTGAAACCAAGAAGGCACAGGGCATCGGGGTATTTGCCGTAGACGGCAAGATGATCGATATTGCATTTTATGATGGTGCAAAACGTACACTGGAGCTGGCTAAGGCATCCGGCGTGTATAAGGAGGTGCAGTAAAATGATTAATGCAGTAGGAAGAGACATTCCGGAACAAATTCTGAAAATTACCGGAAAAGAAGTATTCCAGGGCAATCATTATAAAGATGGTGTGGAATTTAAAAAAGTAGGTTCTAATGTAAAACCGATAATGAATAACACCGAGAGTAAACTGGCAGATTCCATTCATGATGTTCTTGTAAAATGTGGAGCACATGATGGAATGACAGTCAGCTTCCATCATCATTTCAGAGATGGAGATAAAGTTGTAAATATGGTAATGGAAGAAATTCATAAAATGGGACTGAAAGACATTACTATTTGTGCGAGCTCTCTTGGAAAAGCACACGCTCCGCTTGTTCCGATGATTGAAGACGGAACGGTTACCAATATTGAATCATCAGGTGTGCGTGGCGCGATCGGCGAAGCTATCTCACAGGGAAAACTGAAAGGTCTTGCTATCATGCGTTCCCATGGTGGTCGTGTAAGAGCCATAATTACAGGCGAAGCGCACATTGATATTGCATTTATCGGCACACCGACCTGCGACGATTATGGAAACTGCCGTGGTATCGGCGGTAAAGCAGACTGTGGTGTTCTTTCTTATTCTCATGTTGATGGAAATCATGCAGATAAAGTAGTTGCGATTACGGACTGTCTTGTGCCGTTTCCGAATTATCCGGCACATATACCGATGCAGAGAGTGGATTATGTATGTGTTGTTGATGAAATCGGTGATCCTGCAAAAATTGCAACAGGGGCGGCAAAACCGACAACAGATCAGAGAAAGCTTCTGATGGCGGAATACTGTACACAGGTAGTTGCCAATACTCCTTTTTTTAAAGATGGTTTTTCCTATCAGACAGGTGTAGGCGGTGCTTCGATTGCTTCTACGATTTCTCTTACCAAAATTATGGAAGATCGTGGAATCAAGATGGGATTTGGTGTAGGCGGTCTGACAAAACCTATGTGTGATCTTCTGGAACGCGGTATGGTCCGCTGTCTGCTGGATACACAGGATTTCGACCTGGATGCGATCAAAAATGTGAAGAATCCGAATCATTTCAGAATCAGTGCGGGAGCGTATGCAAATCCGTTTAACAAAGGTTCCTTTGTTAATAAACTGGATTATGTAATTCTGGCGGCGCTGGAAGTGGATGTAAACTTTAACTGTAATGTAGTAGTAGGGTCTGACGGTGTGATTACAGGAGCACAGGGAGGACATCCGGATACAGCTGCCGGAGCAAAATGTACGATTGTACTTGCTCCGCTTCTGCAGGGAAGAATCCCGGCAATCTGTTCTGATGTTACCACTGTTACAACACCGGGAGAAAGCATTGATATTGTGGTTACAGATTATGGTGTGGCTGTTAATCCGCGCAGACCGGACCTTCTGGAAGCGTTGAAGGCAGCAGATTGTATTCCGTTAAAGACGATCCAGGAATTGCGCGACATTGCATATTCTATTGTCGGAGAACCGGAAAAGGTTCAGTTCGCAGACCGTGTAGTAGGTATAATTGAAGCACGTGACGGCACAATTATGGATGTGGTTCGCCAGCTCAAACCATTTGAATTTGCAGAATAGTTTAAATCGTATCTGTTACTAAAAGCAGAGTGGTCCGGCTTCCTATCGGACCCTCTGCACAAATAAGAAACCGGAAACAATGTGAAAAAGGAGACGACAAAATGACAGGAAAAGAAGTTTCACTAATGGAAATGCTGGATGCAAGAGAATTGCGTGTGCATCGCCAGCTTTCTTTGCAGCAGAAATATGCTTCTGTTCTGATCTGCTTTACTATGAATATTGCCGGACCGGTCAAAAATAACAGGTTAATATACCGGGCGTTTGAATATGGCTGTGATATTTTAAGACATCAGCTTGTCAGTGCCGGAATAGAATGTCTGCATCAGGAATGTTATTGCGAAAATACGGGAAATGTATGTTATTATTGTGTAAAAGGCAATGCTGTGGAGATAAAAAAAATAACAGTGGAAATAGAAAATAATCTGTCGGTTGGGCGTCTCTTTGATATGGATGTTCTTGATGAAAACGGTACTCATATAGAGCGTATGGAAATCGGCGAAAGTCCCAGAACCTGTCTGCTCTGTGGTAACCCGGCGAAGGAATGTGCCAGAAGCAGAACCCATTCTGTTGCAGAGCTTGAGCAGACCACAAAGGAACTCCTGCTGAAGGAATTTCAGGAGCAGGATAGCCGGAGGATTGCGGAACTGGCTTGCAGAAGCCTGTTGTATGAAGTGTGCACTACTCCGAAACCGGGGCTTGTGGATCGGAGAAACAGCGGAAGTCATAAAGATATGGACTGCTTTACTTTTATGTCCAGTGCAGCTTCTTTGTGGCCCTATTTTCAGAAGTGTGCACAGATGGGAATGGAAACAGCCCAGGAACCTCCAAAAGAAACCTTTCGCAGACTGCGCTGGGCAGGAAAAATTGCCGGTTATGATATGAATCAGGCTACAAATGGTGTAAATACACATAAAGGTGCGTTGTTTTCTATTGGAATACTTTGTGGTGCTCTTGGTCGTCTTCCCCGAGAAAAATGGAAAAATGTAAAAGTTGTATTGGGAGAATGTGCGGCGATGACAAAAGGAATTGTTGAACATGATTTTCGGGAAGTGACAGAAGAGAATGCCGGAACAACAGGAGAAAAACTGTATGTAAAATATGGAATCACGGGAATCCGCGGTCAAGCGGAAAAAGGGTTTCCCGCAGTTATGGAGGCTGGATTACCGGCTCTGGAAAGAGGACTGAAAAAAGGTTTATCTCTGGAACAGGCAGGGTGCGCAGCTTTGTTGGCATTGATGGTATCTACGGTAGATACAAATCTGATTGGGCGAAGCAATCGGGAAACTCAGCTTCAGGTGACAGAAGAAATAAAAGAAATTCTGGAAAAAAATCCTTATCCGGAGGAAGATATGCTGGAGATTCTTGACAGGGCATTTATCAGTAAAAATCTTTCGCCCGGAGGAAGCGCGGACCTGCTGGCCTTTACATATTTTTTGTATTTCTTAAAGGAGCAATAGATTATGGGATTTGTGATTTCACAGATTTATCCAAATGACCATCGGGGGATAAAACAGGTAAAAGCGCTACTGGAAAAAGAAGGAATCACTTTGGATAAAAATCTGGATTATACATGCTGTTTATATGATGATGACTATAATCCTGTTGCAACAGGAAGCTGCTTTGGAAATACCTTACGTTGTTTTGCAGTCAGCAAAGATCATCAGGGAGAAGGACTGCTGAACCAGGTGGTGAGTCATCTGATTCAGATTCAGTTCGAACGGGGAAATTATCATCTGTTTCTTTATACGAAATGTGATTCAGCAAAATTTTTCGGGGATCTTGGTTTTTATGAGATTGCAAGGGCAGACAACCGTGTTGTATTTATGGAAAACCGTCGGACGGGATTTCGTGATTATTTAAAAAAGCTGGAAAAACCTGTCTTTGAGAGCAAAAAAGCAGCAGCGATTGTGATGAATGCCAATCCTTTTACGCTGGGACATCAATATCTGGTGGAAAAAGCGGCAGAAGAAAATGATATTGTGCATTTGTTTGTAGTCAGTGAAGATGCAAGTCTGGTACCGTTTGCGGTTCGGAAGAAGCTGGTGCAGGAGGGTGTGGCACATCTTCCAAATGCAGTGGTGCATGAAAGCGGTCCGTATATCATCAGCAATGCTACGTTTCCAAGTTATTTTCTAAAGGATGAGGAAACGGTTATAGAAGGTCATGCCAGACTTGATTTGGCAGTGTTTTTTCAGATAGCCCGGGAACTGCAGATCTGTCGCAGATATGTAGGTGAAGAACCTTTCAGTCAGGTGACGGGGATTTATAACCGGATTATGAAGGAAGAACTAAAGAAAAAAGATATTGACTGCATTGTGGTACCGAGAAAAGAAAAGGAAGGAACAATTATCAGTGCATCAACAGTGCGTCAGTATATAAAAAATATGCAATGGGAAGATTTAAAAAAGATAGTTCCGGATACAACCTGGAATTACTTTACTTCAGCAGAAGCACAGAAAATAATTGCGGCAATTCAGAATTCGGACAACGTTATACATTATTAAATCAGGCTGTGGGATATGTTTTCGCATAGAACCGTTCCCACAGCCTCCCTTCATCTGTTGTATCCGGTATAGCGTTTCTTTCGTCATGCTTCAATGCACCGCCCGCACCTACCGGTCCATGACCCTACAGAATATCACCGCAACCACTGTGCTGATAAAGGCAGCCGCCAGGGCCGGACCCGCAATGGCAGTAGGATTCACGCTTCCGTACTGGCTCCGGTACACAATCATGTTCATGGGTATAAGCTGCAGGGAGGATATGTTGATAATGAGAAATGTACACATCTCATTGCTGGCAGTCCCCGCCTGTCTGGCCGCAGCTCTCTACCCGGCCGTATCTTCTTGTCCTGGCGTATCTTTCTGCCCGGCCGCGCCTCCCTTTCTGCGCTCCTCCTCCACCTTTTTCAGCTCCTCCATGGCCTTTAAACCGGCCGGCGTGGCGGCCCACCCCAGTCCCAGTATGTTGGCAATCATATTGACGCTTATCTGCTTCCTTGCCTCTCCGTCCGGGTCCAGCCTTGGAAAAAGGAAGGTGAGTATTGGTCCCATTCTTCCTGCCAGCTGGTCCACCAACCCAGAGCGGTGCCCGATCTCCAGTACCCCGGTCCACAGAGTCATGACGCCCAGCATGGTGATGCACAGCGTCACCGCCTCCTTTGATGCCTGGATTGCACCATCGGTCACAGCCGTCATCTGACCGTGAAGCGCCCCCCAGAGTATTCCCGTCAGTGTCATTCCTGCCCATAGATAATTCAGCATGTTTCTCCGCCTGTTTCATGGCATTCTTATTCCATTCTATTCCCGGTCCAGTGGAATATACCCATACAGTACTACAAGACAGGCAGCAAGGGCAGAATCGTGGATTCCAGCACGGAAAAACCAAACTGATAACGGTCTGTGAAGTCCCCACTTGACAGCCACCCCCACCCCCGGATGCATGATATATACTGGTACTGCAACATAACAGACGACCCGGAATCCCCGGGATTCCCGTACCGCCCCTAACCGGTTTTATAACCCATTTACAGGACGTTTTATTATGAAGCAGCTGAAGAAGCCGGCTTGCCGCGCTGTACAGGAATTATCCTTAACCATTCCCCCAAGAACTGTGTTATCCATCATCCTCGGTACAGCCATTACCACCTTTGGCAGTCGCCGCCACCCGTAAAACGGGCAATGTTTTTCCAGACGGGGGCCTTGAGCCGGATCGCTTTCCCGCGCCGGGATACTTCGCAGCCCATCTCGGAAAGCAGTTTCAGCAGCTCATCAAAGTCTGCGGGCTTTTGCTCCAGCGCCCGGTCAATCATCACCCGCAGCCGCTCCCGGCGGGAGGGCTTAGCCTGATCGCCCAGCCACTTGTAGTAGCTTTTTCCGTGGGGCTTGGGATTCTCCACAATGGATAAGCCGTTCTCGATGCATATGGTGTCGCTGACAGCTTGGCTCTCGGTGCGGCCCTTGCCGATGTGCAGCGGCATGATGCGTTTGGTTGCCATAGTGGGTTCCTCCTTTTCTTTTTGGGAAATCTGGATTTTCAATATGCTGCTGTGCTTTTAGAACTGCAACCCGTTTGGTGTCCACAAAATAAGTTGCATACCATTTTTCAATTTCAGGGTTCCCGCTTTTGCTGAACCGCAGCGGAACCACCGGCTTATGGCCCTGACCATTTTTCTTTTTTACACCCCACTGTTTATAATAGCAGAAAGAGGACTTCAATCCACTTTTCTGAGCGCACACCCGCATCTGGCGCATGATGAACGAGAGTTTGCGCAGATTGACGGTACAGACCCGTTCCAGATAATCTACCCGCCCGAACCGCCAGTCCTCATATTTCTGCTTTTGAAGAACGCCAACCTCCATCAGCACATCCACGGGAGCCGCATAGCCGCGCCGCTGGCATTGGTGATAAACTGTCGAATGTACTTTCCCAATCAGTTCTTTTTCATTCATGGCCGTTGTCTTTCTTTTCATGCCAGTTTTTCAAGACAGCCTCCACTTGAGCAATCAACTGTTCCTTGTCTGGCATATAGAGAACATAGCGGGATGCAAAAATATTGTTGGACAGACCGCCCAGGGCATATTCTGCCGCGATACTGTCTTTGTCGGTACAGAGGATAATGCCGATAGGAGGGTTATCGTCCGGATCGTTGACTTCCGCCGCGTAATAATTCAGGTACATATTGAGCTGACCGGCGGCTTCTGGCGTAAGTTTTTTCGTTTTCAGTTCAATCAGCACATAAGCGCGGAGAATTTTATTGTAAAACACCATGTCCACATAGTAGTGGGTATTGTTCAGGGTCACACGCTGCTGGGTTCCGACAAACATAAAACCGCGCCAAGCTCCAAAAGAAACTTTTCAATTTGAGCGACAAGGACTTTTTCCAAATCGCCTTCCAACATGGGCTTATTTTCCGGCACACCAAAAAACTCAAACACATAGGGGTCACGGATGATGTCAGCTGGCTGGCTGATCTCAATCCCTTTCTGTGCCAGAGAGAGGACCTTTTCCTTGTTGACGTCCCCGTTTGATAAAAGCAGCCGTTCATACAGTGAGCTGTCGATCCGCCGTTTCAGTTCCCGAACAGACCAGCCGGAATTGATGGACTCTTTCTCATAAAAGCTGCGCTTGTTATCGTCGGAAATGCTTAAAAGCTCACAGTAATGGGACCAGGACAATTTGCCAGACACTGTCTGGCATTTTTCATAAGCAAGATAAAATGCCCGCATATTTTGCAAGTTGGACCGCGAAAAACCTTTGCCAAATTCCTGTGTCAGTTCTTTGGAAAGTCCCTTTAATCTTTCTGGCGTTTTCCAGCAGTTCCCAGATTTCCAGAATCATGGAACTGTTTTGGGGTTAATTGATTTTCCATACACGCCCTCCTTATCTAAAAACTGTCCGCACTCAGGTCCTGCACCTTGCCCGGTAGCCAAAACGCTGCCATCGGCAGACCATAAGGGCTGGTTTCTTGTACTTTCTGCGCATCCACTTTACCAAACACCCGTTGATGTACCTTAGCATATCATATATCTCTGATTTGTAAAAATGAGTGTAATAGTTAATCCATCCCTGTATCTTTCGGTTGAACATATTTGCTATATCATAGAGGTCTTTATCCGGCCTTAGCTGCGGTTTCCACCCCCGTACTTCTTTTCGGATGGATTTCTTTGCCTTTTCACTGATTGCCGGCAGAAAGTTCGTAAAGAACTTCCCATATCTGTTCTTCGCATGTCTGGGGCGGAATGTATATCCGAGAAAATCAAAAGATGTATTCTCATGACTTCCTCTGCGGTCATCATCTTCGCAGTATACAATCCTTGTCTTTTCCAGATTCAGTTCCAGTCCATAGTCCCGGAATCTTTGTTCCGGTCTCCGCCTCCGTTTCCATGACTACTCCGTTCTCCATGACGTCGCTCTTTAAGTATCTCTTAATCTACTGGATGACCCTTTCATCCTTCACGTCTCTGCGCAGGATATTTAAGAGCTTCTCATGATTCAGGCTACCAAAGTATTTCGACAAGTCCAATGCTGCCGCATGGGTGTATCCTTGTTCCGCATACTCTTTTACCTTTAAGATGGCGTCCTTCGCGCTTCTCCCCGGACGGTAACCGTAGCTGTTATCCGAGAACAACGGCTCGTAGATTGGCATAAGCTGCTGTGCTATGGCTTGTTGGAACATGTGGTCTTTCACGGTTGGGAATGACCGAGCTTCCGCATTCCACCATCTGGCTAGGGAATCTCAGCTCGTCTTGCCGGGTCTGGTGTGTATTTCCTCCTTTTTTTATTCTCCTGATAAGTTCCTTCCTCCCGGTTGTACTTAAGACTCCTGTTGATTCGGTCCTTCGCTTCTTGGCTGCTATGACCTCTGCTGACTTCTGTACGTTCAGCACTACCTTATGATAATGGTTATCCCTTTCAGGACATTCCGTACAGACCTCCCCGGGTACCACACGTTTCTTTCTCTCCATCCATCTGCCACATTTACCATACATGATTCCGTATAGTTATTGGGCTTTGGCTTGTGCCGCAGTCTTATCCTCATGTATGGCCTTATGTAATTTCTGTCCGTCAGACCAGCGATTTGCCCATGGGTTAGTATGTTCCCACATCCGGCTTCCTTCAGATTCCACCTCGCGATGGACACCCTTGCCTTTGGCTATATCCTTCCCGCTACCGGACGGCTTCCGGACTTCCACCGGTTAGAAACGTGCGCCGCCGGGCAAAGCTCGGTAGGGCACTTATATCAACAGAAATGTATCTTGCTACACGGTATAGTCCATACGGCTAGCCATAGGCCTCCGATGGAGGGTCCGCGCTTTTCTAATTGGTGAATCCTTATGGTTCTTCCATAGCTGAATATAAACTAACGGCATCCTCCCATTGCCGCCGCACCGCTTGTGTGCTATGGCTCACAGCGTATAAAAAAATGATTCAGGCTCCGGAATGCGTATCCCTTTCGGACATACATTCCGGAGCCTGTTTCCTGTTTAATAGTCCGCCAGCCGTACACGGCACGACATCCAATATGATAGACTGCCCGCCGTTACATGGCCCGGCGTACCTATTCATCACAAAGCCGTTCTTTTCATCATCAGCTGACGGAAAGCACCCCTAACAGCAGTCCTGCCACCATGCACACAAGGCTGACGCCCCATATCCAGAAGAAGGAGGTCCTGATGTGGTCCTTGATTTCCACGCCGGCCAGTCCCACACCCAGGAAGGTAGCAGGAACCACCGGGCTGATGAAGGTGGCGCAGTTGCGGCACACCACCATTGCAATGCCGATATGTACAGGGTCCACGCCGAACTTGTTCCCCACTCCAATCAGCACAGGCAGCAGCCCGTAGAAATAAGAGTCCGTACAGAACATCAGTGTAAGCGGCACGGACAGCACTCCGATGATAAGCGGCAGGAACCTGCCCATGGACTGAGGTATGAAGGACGCCAGCACATTTGCCATATGGTTCATGATTTCACTGTCCTCCAGCACTCCCAGGAACACGCCTGCTGCCAGAATGGTAGAGGCCATCATCAGGGCAGGCCCTGCATGGGACTTGATGATTTTATTCTGAAGCCTGGCTCCGGGATAATTGACCAGGAGCGCAATCACGCATCCCAGCATAAAGGTGTAATAGGATGGCACGGAAAGCCATATAAGGCACACAATGATGAACAGGGTCAGACATACATTGAACCAGAACATTCCCGGCCTGACCAAATCGCTGTGGTCCCCTGCCTCCTCTGCAATCCCGGAAATCCCGCAGTCATCCGCCGCCAGGCCGCTGTCAATGCCCGCGCCCTTTTTCTTCTCCACAAATCCCCAGAACACAGCAGTAAACAACGCAATGCCGATACCTACAATCTGCATGGGCATAAGCCTCATCCAGAGTACATTGGACTCTATCTCCAGCACAGAGGCAGTACGCATGGTAGGGCCGCCCCAAGGCAGAAGATTCATGACGCCCATGGCGGTCACGCAAATCAGCAGAAGGGTGGTCGGGCGCATCTTCAGGCGCTTGTACACAGGCAGCATGGCCGGAATGGTAATCAGAAAGGTGGATGCCCCGCCTCCGTCCAGATGTCCAATCATGGCAATGATACAGGTCATAAGGGCTACCCCCACCACATTATGCCCCACTCTCTTCATCAGGGCATTGATGATGCGGTCAAACATTCCCACATCTGTCATGATTCCGAAAAACAGCACCGAGAAAATGAACAGGGCCGCGGTGGAATGCACCCCCTGTACGCCTGCCTTGATAAATCCCCCCATTTCTTTTACCGTAAATGTACCGGTCAGCACCAGAATCAGGGCTGTCACCGTGGACACGCCGATGAATGCAATGGCCGGCACCGTAACGTTTTTCAGCAACAAAACAATAATCATGATAATGGTTGCAAAGCCCAGCAATGCAAGCATAGTCTCACTCATGTCTGTTCCTCCTCTTCTCATTTATTTTATGATTCAAGTATAAACGCCCAACCTTACACCCTTATGGCCGGTCCCTTAAATCGGATTAAGAGGAATATGAATGATTGTTAAGCTTCCATTTCCCGCCCGCAGTTCCTGAGGGCTTTCAGTATCGAGGTGTCTGAGACAGGCTTATCAATGTACCCGTCTATGATTCCCCTCTGTCTGGCCTCCGCCAGCTCCTTGTCCACCTTGTCCGCCATGACAATTTTTATCAGGCCGGGATACTGCCCCTGGATGGACATACAGAAATCCACTGCGCTCCCTCCTTCCATGTACTGGTCCGCCACCACAGCATCAAAGGTACGGGGCTTCAGAAGCTTCCCGGCCTCCTCAAATCCCATGGCCGTCACCACCGGTATCTTAAGGCGGTGAAAGTTCTTTTCCAGAAGCCCCAGCACCTTGGGGTTGTCATCTGCAATGAGAAGCCGCAGCCCAGGCTCTCTGGCCTCCGTCCCCGTTTCCTCACCATCCGGTTCTGTCTGTTCATTGACAGGCAGGTAAAGATGGAATACGCTGCCGTTTCCCGGCTGGCTCTGCGCATATATGTATCCCCTGTGGGAGGTGACGATTTGTTCCACCAGGGCCAGCCCCAGTCCGGTTCCCTTTCCACCCTTTTTTGTGGTAAAAAACGGGTCAAATATCTGCTTCAGCACATCCTGGCTCATGCCGCAGCCATTGTCTTCAATGTCGATTCTCACATACTCATCCCAGGTCCCTGAAACCGGTACAGGACATCCGCACTCCAGCTCCCCTTTTTTGGCTGTCCTGCCCCTTACAAGAATCCGGCCGTCCTCACGGCCTATGGCGTGAATGGAATTGACGCATATATTCAGGATGACCTGGTTCAGCTGGGTTTCGTTTCCGAGAATGCACTTTCCCCTGAAATCCAGGTCTGTTTCCAGGTGCACATTGGACGGGCATACGGACCGGACCATTTTCAGGGCGCGCTTCATCATCCGCTCCGCCCCCATGTTCTTATAGGCTGTCTCCATGTTTTTCCTGCTGAGGGAGGATATCTGCTGTATGATTTCTTTTGCCTTTACCGAAGCTTCGTAGATTTCTGACGCACTGTCATATCCCTCGCATTCCTCATCCAGGTCCGCCATAAGCAGCTCCGCATACCCCATAATAGGCGTAAGCAGGTTGTTGAATTCATGGGCGATGCCTCCTGTCATGGTCCCCATAATCTGGAGCCTCTGCTGATGGGCAATGGCCTCCTCACTCTGGTGCATTTCCTCCAGCAGGCGGTTAAGCTCCGTCAGATAGGCAATCTGCTCCGTATCCTTTTTCCGCTGGAGCACCAGACGGAACATGTAAGCCACCATAAGAAGAACGGCCCCCATAATGCCTGAAAACACCATAACCAGCTTTAAAAATCCCTCTGCAATGGGGATATAGATATCGTCATAATCAATAACAGCGCTGACCACCAGGAAGTCCTGACCCATGGGGGCCGGTGAGTAGGCGCTTATCTTCTTTACCCTTGGCGCCCCGGGCTCGGTCCACCAGTAGGAATAATACTCCGATACACCTTCCTGTCCCTGGTTCTGCTTGTCTATCATATTCTCCAGACTGGCCAGGTCCTTATCCGGATACAGGCGCCGCCGTCCATATATGACATCAATTCCCCATTGTTCCCGGTCCGGGTGCATCAGGATGGTTCCCCTGGAATCCTTCACCACCACATAGCCGTTGGTCCCCAGGCGGATACCGGAAATCATGCTCTGGTAATAGGCCTGGCCGTCAATAACAAGAGACATTGAATTGTTGTGTCCGGTCTTTTTCTTTAATATCAGATAAATTTCCCCGTTGTCCAGACTGGCCTGATACAGTTTCATGGTGCTGTCAACCGCACTGACGGAATAGATGGTGGTAATCTTGTGCCCCTTCATGCTCCGCACCACCTCTCCATCCCCATTTTCCAGCATGATGTCATAGACAAATGCATGATGGGCGCGGGCATACTCCTGGAACACGGTCCAGTCCGGCTCCCCATCCCCCTCAGTCCTCCTGAGAGCCATGCCGTCCAGAGCCTCCAGGTCCGCCTTATATTCCTCAATCAGCACCTGCAGATTGTCCGCCAGGCTCTGGGCGGTCAGAAGCATCTGCTGCTTCTGGTTGTCTATGATGGACTGTTTATATTCATTCCACACACTGACCCCGGCAAAGGTCAGGGCCAGCAGCACTGCGCACAGCAGACCGGCGGCGGCAGCCAGGTATCCGTTCCTCTGCCTGTCTTTTTTCTTCTCTTTCATAAACTACCCCTTATGATGTAAAATGACTCCTTATTGACTTGTCCCCACCTTAATATTATAATAATTTTACATCAAAAAACAAACAAGGAAACAAAAGATTCTGGGGGGAACTATGGCTGACAAAGTATTGATTGTGGACGATGACCCGTCCATCTGCAAACTACTGGAAAAGGTAATGCACAGCAATGACCTGGAAACCACTGTGGCGGACAGCGGGCAGGCCGCCCTTCATCTCCTTAAAGACCATGCCTATGACATAATTCTCATGGATGTGATGCTGGGGGACATGGAAGGCTTTGAGGTCATCAGGGCCCTGCGGAGCCAGGGTATCAAGACCCCTGTAATGATTGTCAGCGGACGCAACGAAGACTACGACTCCCTCTACGGCCTTTCCATCGGAGCGGACGACTACATCACCAAACCCTTCCGCCCCCTGGTGCTGGGCGCCAAGGTCAAGGCGCTAATCCGACGCAGCAGGAACCTGTCCTCTGACAGCCCGGACCAGCTGGAGTGCGGACCCTTTTCATACAATACATCCACCATGCGTTTTTATAAGGACGGCGGGGAAATCTTCCTCTCATCCAAGGAGAGCAGCCTTATGCTTCTGTTCATGAAGCACCCGGGGCAGGTATTCACCAAAGAGATGATATATGAGCATGTGTGGGGCAATACCATTGCCGTGGACGACAACGCCATCATGGTCTATATCAACCGTCTCCGCTCAAAGATTGAGGAGGACCGCCAGAAACCGGCCCATATCATGACGGTACGGGGCCTGGGGTACCGGTTTGTTCCGTAACCTTATAAATAGACAGACAGATAAACAGACAGACGGCCTGAACCAGATTCCGCCCAGCGGTCCCCGGTTCAGGCCATTTTCATCTGCTGTTTCTGTAATTACGTTTCTGCAAACTCATTCTTCCGCAAACCCATTCTTCCGCAGACTCATTCTTCCGCAGACTCATTCTTCCGCAAATTCAAACTTCTTCACCTGCCGCACCACATCCATGATGGTTCCGTCCCGGCTTTCGATGATTCCCACCACCTTATCTGTAAACCGGACCTTTTCCGGTTCGCCCACTATGGAGTAGGCAATGTCCCTCAGCTCTCCGATGGTCTTAAAAGGCAGGTCCACATCCTTCATGCACTCAATCAAATCCTGTCTGAGGGGATTGATGGCAATGCCGTAATCCGTAATAACCACGTCAATGCTCTCTCCCGGCGTGGTGACCGTGGTCACCTGGGTGCACACTGCCGGTATCCTGCCCTGGAGCAGGGGTGTGATAACAATGGTGCACTTTGCACCGGCCGCCGTGTCAGGATGGCCGCCCTGGGCTCCTGTGATGACTCCGTCAGAGCCAACCACCACGTTGCAGTTAAAATTCACGTCCACCTCCAGGGCTGCCAGAATCACAAAATCCAGCTTATTGACCACGGCCCCTTTGTTGAAGGGGTCGGCATAGGCTCCTGCCGATATGCGGAAATGCTTTAAATCCTTTAAATTTTCCACTGCATCCAGGTCAAAGTCCTGGGTATCCAACAGACAATCCGCCTGGCCGTTAATCAGCAGGTCGCACATGGGCTTTGTCAGTCCGCCCACCCCGAACCTCATTCGGATATTCCTCTCCTTCATGACCTTGGCAAGGGAGATGGTAGAGGCGATGGAGGCTCCCCCCACCCCTGTCTGGTAAGAAAACCCGTCCTTAAAATAGGGGGTATTGACCACAAACCTGGTGCAGTAATCCGCCATCATCAGCTTCCTCATGTCCGTGGTCGGCTTGGCTGCCCCGGTGGCTATCTTCTCAGGGTCGCCGATGGCATCCACCACAACCACATAATCCACCTTTGTCATGCTGATATGGGCCGGAAAATTAGGGAAGGGCACAAGGCAGTCCGTGATGGCCACCACTTTATCCGCATGGAATGCATCCACCATGGCATAGGACAGCACGCCGCAGTCGCTTTTGCCGCCAATCCCCCGGCAGTTGCCGTAATCATCACAGGTAGGCGCTCCGATAAAGGCAATATCTATGACGGTTTCCCCTGTCTCAATGGCCCTCACCCTGCCGCCGTGGGACCGCATGACGGCAAGCCCCTTAAGCTTTCCCTCCGATATGGCTTCCCCCACCTTTCCCCGGACGCCCGATGACTGGATATTGGTAATGGTGCCGTCCTCAATATAGGGCACAATGGGGTCATGGGCCTTGCCCAGGGAGCTGGCGCAGATAGTGATATCCCTGATTCCCATTTTATGGACCTCCTCCATGACCATGTTGACCACAAAGTCACCTTCCCGGAAATGGTGATGGAATCCAAGCGTCATGCCGTCCCGAATGCCGCATTTTACCAGTACCTCATGGATGCTTTCCACCAGCTTGCTGCCGCCGGAGTTAATGACGCACTGTGTCATGGGGCCGTGTTTCTTATAGGTGTACCCGTCAAAATGGTGGACTCCCTGAAACACCTCCTTGCCTGTCTGCCTTAATATTTCCTCGGGTATATCCCGTCCAACCGCATTCATCATCTTACAAATCCCCCTTATACACGCCGGATGCCTTAGCCAGTGCAATGATTCTCCTGGCGCCGTCATAAAATGCTATGTCAATCATCTTACCGTCAACCGTAAACACGCCGATTCCCCTGGCTTTCTTGTCGTCAATCTCCTTCACCACTTTTTCCGCAAAGATGATATCCTTGGGGGTGGGCGTAAAGATTTCATGGACAATGGTTATCTGCCTGGGATTAATAATGGATTTTCCGTCAAATCCCATGAGATGTATGGTCTCCACATCCCTGCGGAACCCTTCCATATCGTCCAGATTGGTGTAAACCGTGTCAAAACACTGCACCCCCGCTGCCCTGGCAGCTATAATCATGTTCTGGCGGGCGCCCATAAGCTCGATTCCCGTCCCTGTAATATGTGTCTGAAGGTCCTTTGTATAATCCCCGCCCGAAAGGGCAATACCGAAAAGCCGCTCCGATGCCTCGCATATATCGAGGGCCTTCATAACCCCCCTGGCCGACTCGATAGCCGCCATGATTAAGGTACGGCCCTCCGGAATGCCGAATTCCTTTTCCGCTGCCCCAATACGGCCTTCCACTGTCCTCACATCCTCGGGCCGTTCTGTCTTGGGAATGCGGATAGCGTCACAGCCGCCGGCCACCGCGCACCGGATATCCTCCTTCCAGTAGGGAGTGTCCAGTCCGTTTATGCGCACCACCCTCTCGCATCCCCGGTAATCAATGGTTTTAAGGGCATGGTACAGTGAAAACCTGGCCGCATCCTTCTGGTTCTCAGCCACGGCATCCTCCAAATCCAGCATGATGGAGTCCGGCCTGTAGATATACGGGTCCTTAATCAGTCCCGGCTTCTGGGCATTGAGGAACATCATGGTCCTTCTCAGCCTCTTTTTACCTGTATTTATCATCGGATGGCACCTCCCCACGGCAGATTGTCATATTGTCCGGCCGCACGGAACACCGCGCCTTCCACCCTGGCCCTGATGGTGCAGTCCAGAGCGCCCTTGTCCACAATAGCAATCCTCACATCCTTCACGCCCAGATTTTCCAGTGTCTCCATGACCACTCTCTTAATCTGGTTTCCGTACTGGTTGATGACAGCGCTCTCAAGCGCGAACTCAATATTTCCCTCTCCCGGCTCCACGGTGACCTGGCAGTCACTGGACTCCAGTGTCCCTGCCACGGCTGGTTTGCGAATCTCCATACTCCCCAAAACCTCCTTGTATATCATTGATTTATTTTTTGTTCCCGATTTCCTTGTTTCTGACTTCATCATAACCGGGGAATCTTAAATGCAGAAAGGCTTTATCTTAAAAATCATTAAGAATCCTGTTCCGGCCATAAAAATGCCCGCAGCTCTCCGTGTGAAGCGCGGGGGCATTGCCTTTATAGTCCTGTCATAATTCTTTCATACTGTCCACTAAAAACCTGGCTGCCTCCTGCAGCTGAAAGTCCTTGCGGAAGGCCGCGATAAAGTCCCAGCACACCCGTTCTTTCCCAAAAGACAGCACATGGATATGAGGGTAAGCCTCATGCCCTTTGATTCTGAAACTGCTGGCAAAGCAGACCCCATATCCCTGGCCAGCCAGAGCAAGCCCAGTGTCAATGGAGCCAATCTGGCTGAACTGAGAAAGGGGGATGTCAGGAAACTGCGTATTGGCATCACACCTGGCAGGGGCAGGAACGTACTGCCCATCCTGCTGCCGGAATTCCGCAGACGGTATTATCTACTTTTTCAGTGCCATCCCCTCATTCATGAGGGGAATTAGGACTTGTTTTTTGTGTCATTTTGTCTCATAATAATCTCATGAATATAATACAGAAGATGCTTAAAGACTATTACGAGATTATTGAATATGATATTAAACCCGGACCTGTTGTCATGGAAAACATCGAAAAGGTCATCAACTATGGGGAGCCATCTTACGGTGGCGCCATATATGGCTGCCCTCATTGCGGAAATCTTACGTTCGTTCCTTTCCGTTGTCGCTCCAAGTTTTGTCCCACTTGCGGGGCAAAGTATTCCGACGACAGGTCTACCGCTATGTCTTTTAAATTAATCCTCTGTACCCATCGGCATCTTGTCTATACCATTGACGAATCCCTCCGCCGGTTTTTCCTCTATTGAATCATCAGGTGTGCGTGGCGCGATCGGCGAAGCTATCTCACAGGGAAAGCTGAAAGGTCTTGCTATCATGCGTTCCCATGGTGGTCGTATAAGAGCCATAATTACAGGTGAAGCGCACATTCATGCAGATAAAGCAGCTGCGATTACGGGCTGTCTTGTGCCGTTTCCGAATTATCCGGCACATATACCGATGCAGAGAGTGGATTATGTATGTGTTGTTGATGAAATCGGTGATCCTGCAAAAATTGCAACAGGGGCGGCAAAACCGACAACAGATCAGAGAAAGCTTCTGATGGCGGAATACTGTACACAGGTAGTTGCCAATACTCCTTTTTTTAAAGATGGTTTTTCCTATCAGACAGGTGTAGGCGGTGCTTCGATTGCTTCTACGATTTCTCTTACCAAAATTATGGAAGATCGTGGAATCAAGATGGGATTTGGTGTAGGCGGTCTGACAAAACCTATGTGTGATCTTCTGGAACGCGGTATGGTCCGCTGTCTGCTGGATACACAGGATTTCGACCTGGATGCGATCAAAAATGTGAAGAATCCGAATCATTTCAGAATCAGTGCGGGAGCGTATGCAAATCCGTTTAACAAAGGTTCCTTTGTTAATAAACTGGATTATGTAATTCTGGCGGCGCTGGAAGTGGATGTAAACTTTAACTGTAATGTAGTAGTAGGGTCTGACGGTGTGATTACAGGAGCACAGGGAGGACATCCGGATACAGCTGCCGGAGCAAAATGTACGATTGTACTTGCTCCGCTTCTGCAGGGAAGAATCCCGGCAATCTGTTCTGATGTTACCACTGTTACAACACCGGGAGAAAGCATTGATATTGTGGTTACAGATTATGGTGTGGCTGTTAATCCGCGCAGACCGGACCTTCTGGAAGCGTTGAAGGCAGCAGATTGTATTCCGTTAAAGACGATCCAGGAATTGCGCGACATTGCATATTCTATTGTCGGAGAACCGGAAAAGGTTCAGTTCGCAGACCGTGTAGTAGGTATAATTGAAGCACGTGACGGCACAATTATGGATGTGGTTCGCCAGCTCAAACCATTTGAATTTGCAGAATAGTTTAAATCGTATCTGTTACTAAAAGCAGAGTGGTCCGGCTTCCTATCGGACCCTCTGCACAAATAAGAAACCGGAAACAATGTGAAAAAGGAGACGACAAAATGACAGGAAAAGAAGTTTCACTAATGGAAATGCTGGATGCAAGAGAATTGCGTGTGCATCGCCAGCTTTCTTTGCAGCAGAAATATGCTTCTGTTCTGATCTGCTTTACTATGAATATTGCCGGACCGGTCAAAAATAACAGGTTAATATACCGGGCGTTTGAATATGGCTGTGATATTTTAAGACATCAGCTTGTCAGTGCCGGAATAGAATGTCTGCATCAGGAATGTTATTGCGAAAATACGGGAAATGTATGTTATTATTGTGTAAAAGGCAATGCTGTGGAGATAAAAAAAATAACAGTGGAAATAGAAAATAATCTGTCGGTTGGGCGTCTCTTTGATATGGATGTTCTTGATGAAAACGGTACTCATATAGAGCGTATGGAAATCGGCGAAAGTCCCAGAACCTGTCTGCTCTGTGGTAACCCGGCGAAGGAATGTGCCAGAAGCAGAACCCATTCTGTTGCAGAGCTTGAGCAGACCACAAAGGAACTCCTGCTGAAGGAATTTCAGGAGCAGGATAGCCGGAGGATTGCGGAACTGGCTTGCAGAAGCCTGTTGTATGAAGTGTGCACTACTCCGAAACCGGGGCTTGTGGATCGGAGAAACAGCGGAAGTCATAAAGATATGGACTGCTTTACTTTTATGTCCAGTGCAGCTTCTTTGTGGCCCTATTTTCAGAAGTGTGCACAGATGGGAATGGAAACAGCCCAGGAACCTCCAAAAGAAACCTTTCGCAGACTGCGCTGGGCAGGAAAAATTGCCGGTTATGATATGAATCAGGCTACAAATGGTGTAAATACACATAAAGGTGCGTTGTTTTCTATTGGAATACTTTGTGGTGCTCTTGGTCGTCTTCCCCGAGAAAAATGGAAAAATGTAAAAGTTGTATTGGGAGAATGTGCGGCGATGACAAAAGGAATTGTTGAACATGATTTTCGGGAAGTGACAGAAGAGAATGCCGGAACAACAGGAGAAAAACTGTATGTAAAATATGGAATCACGGGAATCCGCGGTCAAGCGGAAAAAGGGTTTCCCGCAGTTATGGAGGCTGGATTACCGGCTCTGGAAAGAGGACTGAAAAAAGGTTTATCTCTGGAACAGGCAGGGTGCGCAGCTTTGTTGGCATTGATGGTATCTACGGTAGATACAAATCTGATTGGGCGAAGCAATCGGGAAACTCAGCTTCAGGTGACAGAAGAAATAAAAGAAATTCTGGAAAAAAATCCTTATCCGGAGGAAGATATGCTGGAGATTCTTGACAGGGCATTTATCAGTAAAAATCTTTCGCCCGGAGGAAGCGCGGACCTGCTGGCCTTTACATATTTTTTGTATTTCTTAAAGGAGCAATAGATTATGGGATTTGTGATTTCACAGATTTATCCAAATGACCATCGGGGGATAAAACAGGTAAAAGCGCTACTGGAAAAAGAAGGAATCACTTTGGATAAAAATCTGGATTATACATGCTGTTTATATGATGATGACTATAATCCTGTTGCAACAGGAAGCTGCTTTGGAAATACCTTACGTTGTTTTGCAGTCAGCAAAGATCATCAGGGAGAAGGACTGCTGAACCAGGTGGTGAGTCATCTGATTCAGATTCAGTTCGAACGGGGAAATTATCATCTGTTTCTTTATACGAAATGTGATTCAGCAAAATTTTTCGGGGATCTTGGTTTTTATGAGATTGCAAGGGCAGACAACCGTGTTGTATTTATGGAAAACCGTCGGACGGGATTTCGTGATTATTTAAAAAAGCTGGAAAAACCTGTCTTTGAGAGCAAAAAAGCAGCAGCGATTGTGATGAATGCCAATCCTTTTACGCTGGGACATCAATATCTGGTGGAAAAAGCGGCAGAAGAAAATGATATTGTGCATTTGTTTGTAGTCAGTGAAGATGCAAGTCTGGTACCGTTTGCGGTTCGGAAGAAGCTGGTGCAGGAGGGTGTGGCACATCTTCCAAATGCAGTGGTGCATGAAAGCGGTCCGTATATCATCAGCAATGCTACGTTTCCAAGTTATTTTCTAAAGGATGAGGAAACGGTTATAGAAGGTCATGCCAGACTTGATTTGGCAGTGTTTTTTCAGATAGCCCGGGAACTGCAGATCTGTCGCAGATATGTAGGTGAAGAACCTTTCAGTCAGGTGACGGGGATTTATAACCGGATTATGAAGGAAGAACTAAAGAAAAAAGATATTGACTGCATTGTGGTACCGAGAAAAGAAAAGGAAGGAACAATTATCAGTGCATCAACAGTGCGTCAGTATATAAAAAATATGCAATGGGAAGATTTAAAAAAGATAGTTCCGGATACAACCTGGAATTACTTTACTTCAGCAGAAGCACAGAAAATAATTGCGGCAATTCAGAATTCGGACAACGTTATACATTATTAAATCAGGCTGTGGGATATGTTTTCGCATAGAACCGTTCCCACAGCCTCCCTTCATCTGTTGTATCCGGTATAGCGTTTCTTTCGTCATGCTTCAATGCACCGCCCGCACCTACCGGTCCATGACCCTACAGAATATCACCGCAACCACTGTGCTGATAAAGGCAGCCGCCAGGGCCGGACCCGCAATGGCAGTAGGATTCACGCTTCCGTACTGGCTCCGGTACACAATCATGTTCATGGGTATAAGCTGCAGGGAGGATATGTTGATAATGAGAAATGTACACATCTCATTGCTGGCAGTCCCCGCCTGTCTGGCCGCAGCTCTCTACCCGGCCGTATCTTCTTGTCCTGGCGTATCTTTCTGCCCGGCCGCGCCTCCCTTTCTGCGCTCCTCCTCCACCTTTTTCAGCTCCTCCATGGCCTTTAAACCGGCCGGCGTGGCGGCCCACCCCAGTCCCAGTATATTGGCAGTCACATTGACGCTTATCTGCTTCCTTGCCTTTCCGTCCGGGTCCAGCCTTGGAAAAAGGAAGGTGAGTATTGGCCCCATTCTTCCTGCCAGCTGGTCCACCAATCCGGAGCGGTGCCCGATCTCCAGTACCCCGGTCCACAGAGTCATGACGCACAGCATGGTGATGCACAGCGTCATCGCCTCCTTTGATGCCTGGATTGCACCATCGGTCACAGCCGTTTTCCAAATATTCATAATTGCCCCTTCTCCGTAAGAATTATTACACCGGATTGCGTTAAATTTACGGTTCTTTACGTTTACATAACTTCTATTGACCCTGGAGCGGCTCCATAGTATATTCTCACCATGTCAGTGATGACAACGTGCGGCGCCGGCCAGAGCTCCGGCGAAACGGCAGCCGCATCCCCCAAAAAGACAATTAAGGTGAGCATCCTGAAATCAATGAACTGAATGGCAGACTGAAAGGAGACATGATTATGAAAAGACAGACAAAATGGTTTCTGATTCCATGTGCAGCCATGGCCCTGACCATGGGAAGCGCGCTGGTATCATTTGCGGCCACTGGATGGGCTGAGGAAAACGGTGAATGGGTCTATTATAACAACGACGGGAGCAAGGCCACCGATGTATTCAAGAAGTCCGGCAACAACTGGTTCTATCTGGATTCCGACGGAAACATGGCTAAAAACCAGCTGATTGAGGACGATGGCAATTATTTCTATGTCAACTCAGCCGGAGCAATGGTCACGAACCAGTGGCGCTCCATTGAAAATGAAGACTCGGGCTCAGACGAGCCGGATGAATGGTGGTACTATTTCCAGTCCAACGGCAAGGCTGTAAAGAAATCCGGCAGCAGTGACAATGTGAAATTCGTCACCCTCCCCACCTCCACCGGCCAGGCCAAGTTTACCTTTGACGACGAAGGACACATGCTCTACGGATGGATTGACGAGAGCGGGGAAATGCTGACCGATGACGATGCCTGGAAAAGCGGCATGTACTATTGCAGCGATAACGGCGACGGCCGCATGGCCACAGGATGGAAGTACATTCCGGCTGTAAATGACGAGGATGACGACAGGGAAGGAGACGGTTACTGGTTTTATTTTTCCACCAACGGCAAAAAAAACGTGGACAACGACTCCAAGAAAATCAACGGACGGAAATACTGTTTTGACGAAAACGGCGCGGCCCACTTTGAATGGTATAATAATCCCGGCACCGCTTCCTCCTCTACCGTGAACAATACTATAACACTGAGGAAGAGTGCTGGATGTCCACAGGCTGGTTCAAGACCGTTCCCAGCGAGGATGTGGACCCGGAGGCACACGACGATGATGAGGCCCATTGGTTCTACGCAGAGTCAAACGGCAGCCTGGTAACGCCCCAGATCAAAAAAATCAACGGGCAGTACTATGGCTTTGATGTAAACGGGAAAATGCTTCAGGGCCTCTACCGCATTGAATTTGAGGCGAACGGAAAGACCATCCGATCTGCTGAGGAAATTGAGGACGTGGATGAAATTCCGGATGAGGACGAGGACGGCGTATTTGTATATTATTTCGGAGATTCCCCTAAGGAAGGAGCCATGAAAACAGGCACCATGACCATGGAAATTGACGGCGACAAATATTACTACAGCTTTGAGAAATCCGGCAGCAAAAAGGGCGCGGGAACCGACGGCATTGACGGTGATTCCATCTATGTGAAGGGCAGAAGGCTGGAAGCCGAGGAAGGCACCAAGTATCAGCCCGTAACCTATAAGGATGAGACTTACCTCATCAGCACATCCGGCAAGCTGGTAAAGAACAAGAAGAACGTAAAGGATTCCGACGATGTGTACTATAAGACGGACAGCAAGGGCAGAATCGTGGATTCCGGCACGGAAAAGCTGGACTGATAACAGTCTGAGTCTTTAATTAAATTTATGGTTGAATTTACGGTTGGTTTTACGGTTGAATCTCCGGTTGGATGAAGTCTCCCCTTGACAGCCCCCGGGGTACATGAGGTATACTGGTACTACAACATAACAGGGCGGCCCGGAATCCCTTGGATTCCCGGACCGCCCCTAACCGGTTTTATAACCCATTTACAGAAAGGACGTTTTATTATGAAGCAGCTGAAGAAGCTGGCTTGCCGCGCTGTACAGGAATTATCCTTAACCTTTCCCTCAAGGACTGTGTTATCCATCATCCTCGGTACAGCCATTACCACCTTTGGCATCTACAATATCCACCAGCAGGCGGATATAACGGAGGGAGGTATTCTGGGACTGATACTGCTCTTTCATTTCTGGTTTGGCATGTCATCTTCCATACTGTCACCTGTGCTGGACGCCTTAAGCTATGCTCTGGGCTTTCGTTTCCTGGGCAAGGAATTCCTTAAGACCTCCGTCTTTGCAACCTTATGTATGGCCGGATTCTTCCGGCTCTGGGAACTGTTTCCCCCGGTACTTCCAAGTCTGGCTGATTACCCCCTTCTGGCGGCTTTGGCAGGCGGATGCTTCATCGGTACCGGCTGCGGCCTTGTGGTCCGCCAGGGAGCTTCCTGCGCCGGGGACGATGCCCTGGCCCTGGTCATCTCCAAGGCTACGGGCTGCCGTATATCCAGGGCATACCTGCTGACGGACGTATCCGTGCTGGTGCTGTCCCTGTCGTATATCCCGGCAGGACGTATCGTATACTCACTTATAACAGTGACCGTATCCTCCTTTATGATTGACTTCATACATAATTTCGGCATTCGCAAGGAGGATAAGGACAGCGGCAAGGAAACACTGGCTGATAACGGGCAGGGATAAAGATACGGGTAAGAACCCCTGCCCGTATCATACCGGTGACGCAATCCTCTTAAAAGGCATATAGATTTCCAGACAATATGTAGTCCTGTCCTTTGCGAAAAAGGAAGTCATATTATTGGCGTATATGCGCTCCGTGGGATCCAGACCATGCTTATGGGCCCACTGGACCATCTTATGAATCATGTCAAAAGCCGGAAGAGTATACTCTGATTCAATAATGGTATAGATGCATTCCGGCTCCTCAGTCATAGAATACAGACTCCGGTCAAACTCCTGGCCCAGCCCCTTATCCAGTTCCTCATATAGCAGGAGCTGGGTTCCCTTTTCCTCCAGATCCTGTCCTGTGTAGGTAAGTACATTATAAAAATAAGCCATATCCAGTCCCGGAATAGTGGAGGACAGCTTAAACCACGTTCTTAACCCCTCCTGCAGGTCCGAACAGTTGGCCATCACATATGCTTTGGGGAATTTCCTTATGGAGTACCTGCCCATGCACGCCTCTATACGGCTTATATCCTTTTCCACCAGCTTAAGCCTCATGATTGCCTGGTTGTGCCGCCTTAAGGCTTCCTCCTCCTCAGCCATGCGCTGCCTGACATGCTGTCTCATAGCGGATGTGGAGTTCTGTCCGCTCATGAGACCTCCGATTTCTTCCAGGCTGGTATTCATCTTTCTGTGGTAAAGTATATACATCAATCTGTAGATATCAGCTTCTGAATAATATCTGTATCCGTTTTCCTTCTTATCTGCGCGGATGATCCCCTTTTTCTCATAAAAACGCAGGGCATCCCTGCTGAGGCCGACCATCTGGGCCACGTCGCCTATGAGATATCCTCCTGTTTTCTCCTCCAGCGCCTTTTCCATCTTCACACCCTCTGTTTCATTCAGTTTTTTCATAGCTACATTTTAAGACCTTCCCTTTTGAGGGTCAATGGGCAGGTGGAAAATGAAAGAGAACCGTAATAAAAATGACAGATAGAATGGCCATGGCACAGCTCCGGATATCCGATGGTGGATAATGTGGATAACTTGTGGATATCTTTGTTAATTATCTGGGGATAAGGGTTGTCCGGCTTTTCCCGGCAGCGAAAATTCCTTGTAAAATAAAGAATCGAGTAGGAGAAATTTCTGCTTTCGCAGAAATTTCGACCTCTCACACCACCG
>ERZ894240.652-NODE-652-length-31101-cov-117.804484_pt1 | contig 31101 bp, 24 predicted proteins | sample MGYA00380298_ERZ894240 | MGnify/ENA primary metagenome ERZ894240 (study PRJEB32331, sample SAMN06328419) | human gut metagenome | biome: human gut microbiome; feature: stool | host: Homo sapiens | collected 2014-06-27 ... | reverse complement strand
TTTTCATAATCGTTATTTTTTTATTGTTATTACTTCTTGATTTTTAAAAGGAAGTTTTTGTCAACCGCCTTCGACAATATATAGTCAATTGCTGTGCCAAAACAATAAAACACTGATTATCAACAATTATACATTTTCAGAGAGTGTTCGTAAACGGACAAGTGTCCGCACAAAAGCGAACAATAAATTATTTATATCGCCTAATATACCTACCCCTACCCGATTCTCCCCTTACTTCAAGAGAGTATCAATCTTTGCCGCCGTCTTCGGATAACTGGGTCTCAATGCAGTGCCATAATCCACTATAACCCCATCACGGTTAATCAGAAGGAATTGCGGTATGCTGTTCATGCCCCAGTGCTTCATGATGCGGTGATAGTCATCGGAGGTCGCCCAATCTTCCGAATAGACGCACTCAATATTCTTCCCCTGCAGAGAGAAGCGCTCCAGAACCTTATGGTATGCCTCCCTGTCTCTACTTCCACAGATACTCACCATTACCACATCATCGGGAGAATATCGCTTGCGTAATTCCTTCAAAGGCTCCATTTCTGCCAGGCAAGGGGGGCAAATCACTCCCCAAAAATCAACATAAATCACCTTGCCTGCATACTTCTCCAGAAGATTATATACGGGAATCATAAACGGCATGTCCTTCCTGGCAACCGACTCATCCGCATTATTGCCATAAAGCATCTGGTGGGATACCTTTCCGGGGGCTTTCAGATAATCTGCTTTATCCTCATATAATTCAAGTATGGGTTGCCTCAAATGGGGAGCCTGCACTATAGAATCGAACTGGAGCCTGTAATCAGCCAGAAAAAGTGTATCGTTATCGCATAAAGAGATGCCCATGGGTTGGAGATATAAATACGGCAGGATAGCATTATCCTTGCAATCCTCGACAAGATCTGCTAACTCAAAATTGCTATATTCTCTCCTGGTGTGATTGCAATAGAGAAAAAAATTCACCGTTTCAGCAAGCGGAAACAGACCGGCAAAAACAGTTTTTCCCGAAAAGAGAGGATTAAGTTTTAACATCAATGCCATATACAGACTGACATCATAGCCCTGCGATGCCTGTGACGTAGCATAGTTAAAGAGTGCATTGTAATAATCTATCCACAGCAAATCCGCCGTATATTCTTCAACCTCGGCACCCGGAGAATGTTCCTTCAGGAAGTCGGCGCGGCGTTCCCAACGGCTGGTATGCTCTTCTCCCAATTCCTTCTCAAATTCTTCGAAAGTACTCCTTGGATTACAATAATAAGGGCCACGATAATATCCACCTAAAGTGAAAAGAGCCATATATTGATTCAGTGTACCGGAAGTTCCCGTAATCTTGGGAGACAGCAAATTACTGAAATCAATCTCTACAAACAGACTATCGCCCGGATGTACAAATAAGTGCTCCGCATAATTGCGAAGAACAACTTCGCGAACGGGAGCGTAAGGACTAAAACGGAAACTGAAAGTACCGTCATCCGCTATGGGAGAAGTGTAGACAGTCTCCATTTCAGACAGATAAGGTATCACAAGCGTCACCTCCTTTTCCTTCGGATAGACCTCCCTATTCAAGACACGGCCCGAGATTATCACCTCCTTTGCCAAGTCTTCATTATCCTTCTGAGCCTTACAGCTAAGGAAAGATAAAAAAGCAATCAGTAAGCATAGATGCTTCATACGCATTTTATGATTAATCAATGAATAATAATTTCAACGCACCGTTACAGACAGACTCTTTGTATGTCCGCCAAACTCGAGTGCATAAGCCGATTGCACGGTGGCAATACCGGTCTGATAAGTTCCCGGACGGTCTATATAGACTTTGTATTCTATCTGAACAATGCCCTTCCTCAGTTTGTCAATAAAGAATTCGGCAGAAGTATCACGCATCTTATATCAGGGAACTTGTTATATCCACGCTTATTCACTTTATCCTTGCCAAGAGTGCCGCTTGCATAGGCAGTTCTGAGGCGTTGCCCATTTTCTTTACGACATTCCACCACATTGCCAGCCTCTTTTTCAATTGAAAGAATCCATTGCTTGACTGCCGGGGCTTCGTTACGGATACGGGCTCCCAATATATACTTATAGCCAGCCTCTTGCAACAGTTGTATATTTCTGGAACTCATAAGACTGAATCTGCAACAACGACAAAGTCCGTCAAGGAAAAGCGCTGAACAAAGTCACCGATAATCGGTATCATTGTATATCCTTCATACTGTTTACCATTGAAAATAGAGGATGATAGAGGACAACCGTCTTCGCTTACAAGAAGTCCCAAAACAATCTGTGCCCCTGCGGTTTTTCCATCCTTTGAGAAACCGTTCTGACGCATGTCATCTTCCTCTCCCGGTGTCGATTCGAAGTATAATGTTGTTACATCATAGAATACAAGACCGATACGACCGCCAAGAGTCATCATGGTATGCTCCACACTGATGCACTGAATGATTTCTTGTTGGCTAGACTTTAGATATTCAACTGTGGCAACCTTGCTCTGAGGCTGACACACGCGTGCTATTACCAGATTACGAAGAATTGCGTCATCTACTTGATTGAAGCCGATGCTATCATAAATGCGATTTAAGATAGCTTGAGGAACATTTTGAAGACTTCTCTCTATGCGTGATATGGTTTGCCGAATCTCTGCAACCGCCTGTGTTGTCTCATTAAAGTCCAATTGGTGTTGATCGCCATACCGTGAAATTCACTTCGCTGCTTCCTTTTGCAGATTGGCTATTTCTAAAATGTCGGAGCTAGACCCGAAACTCTTTATTTCGCGGTAGATTCCATCACTCTTATCGAATACAACTATGCTGACGGAACCGCTTCGATTCTTTTTCTTGCGCACAAACATGACACAAATGTAGCCATTTTTACTCTTGCGCCACCCGAATCACCGGAAGAAATCTTATTAAATATTGAATATTAAATAGTTACAAGAAAAAGAAAATTTAACTGTCAAAGTCAGGAAATAGGAACTGTGTTGAAAAAGAACTTGTTGTTGCACCTCAAAAACTATATACTGAGAGACTGAAGAAGATAGCGATTAATTGTACAATAGTAGACAGATTGACACATGAAATACACCTCGTTGATATGAGAATATAATCGCTCAGACTAAAATAATAAAAGAAAAATAAAAGAGTTATAACTAAATATTTTATTTTTGCTGATAATTATGGAGTGGATCACTCTTTTAATTATTATACGGAGAACTTTTCATTAGCAAAAATAACCAAGAGGCTTCTAATTATCGGATTATTTGCTAAAAAAAGAATAATATAATGACAATAGGAGATATCTTGAAACTCAGAGACCTCGGTGAGGTTAGTAAGGTGCAGTTCAAAGAACGTATCTTGGATAAATATGATATTGGTTGCGAATTGGTTGCCATGAGCAACTTTCGCGGTGGTCAGCTCGTGATTGGTATCAATGACAAGACGGGTGAGTTCAACCCTCTGTCATATATTGAAGTCCAGGAAACAACAAATATGCTCAGCAACATGGCTTCGGAGAATGTAGTGCCCAACATTTTGCTCAACATCGATACAGTAAGTATAGAGGGGGGAAATGTAGTAGTAGCAACTGTAAAAGAAGGAAATAACAAGCCCTACCATGATAACAAAGGCATCGTTTGGATAAAAAATGGAGCAGACAAGCGTAAAGTCTTTGATAATGCAGAATTGGCAGAAATGATGACCGAGTGCGGCAACTTTGCCCCCGATGAAGCAGCTGTGAAAAATGCCACTTTAGAAGACTTGGACGAAAATACTCTCAAGCAGTTTCTGCAAAACCGTTTTTCAACAGTACTGGAGAAAAAGGGAATGGTTGGGGATGCTTTGCATGAGGCTTCTCTTGATGACATTGCTAATGCTATTGCCAAAGGGCATGATTTGCACAAGTTGATGCGTAACCTGCGTTTTATTCGCCCTGATGGAAGCCTGACAGTTGCAGCTATCTTATTGTTCGCTAAATACACCCAGCGATGGCTACCAGTAATGACAGCCAAATGTATCAGTTTTATAGGTAACTCTATAGGCGGCAAGCAATTCCGTGATAAGGTGAACGATGCTATTATAGAAGGCAATCTGCTTCATCAGTTTGAAATCATCATGTCTTTTTTCACTCGTAACTTAAGAAGTGTGCAAATGAAAGAAGATTTTAATTCACTCGGTGAACTTGAAATTCCTTATGGAAGTTTGATGGAGTTTGTAGTGAATGCCTTAGTCCATCGCTCGCTTAACTGGAATAGCCCCATTCGTATCTTTATCTTCGACAACCGAGTAGAAATACATAGTCCTGGTACACTGCCCAATGGTTTACAAGTGGAAGATGTCACTAACGGCACTTCCATGCCTCGTAACAACTACCTCTTTAGTAATGCAATTTATCTACTTCCTTATACTGGTGCAGGTAGTGGCATTCAGCGTGCGCTGGGAGAAGGAGTACAAGTAGAATTTAAGAATGATGAACGAGTTCATGAATTCCTGATTACAATAAGGAGAAATGGTGACATAGATACTGACTCTGACACTTTTAGTACAGACACTGACACTAACACTGACACTCAAACCGTCCACACTGACACTAACACTGACACTCATCGTCTCAAGTTAACTGCCAAGCAGAAGGACTTAGTTAACTTCTGTAGCGTACCACGCAGTAGTCGTGAGATCTTGGAAAGAGCTGGAGTTAGTTATCATAGTAAAAACATCCAGAACTATATCACTTCACTGATAGAAGCAGGTTATTTGGAGATGACCAATCCTGAAAACCCAAAGGCTAACAACCAAAAATACCGAAAGAAGTAATCACTATAAAAACATTGAAATATGACTAATTTCATTACATATATATTCATTGCAATTATCATTATCGTATTCATTTATTTTCTTTATCAGACAAGAAAGTTAAGGAGCTGTCGTATAATTGTAGCTAAAGTCCTTGAAAAGGAAGACATCATAAAATCCCTTGAAGAGTCGAAGTTATCAGCTATTGCCACAACTTATCAGAAGAGTATAACTTTTGAAGTGAATGGTGAAAAGAAAACCAATATTCCTGCTTCGGAGTTCTTTTCTGAAATATCGGTAGGCAAAGTGATTAGTTTGAATCACAGAATGATTGAAACGGCATCTGGCACACTCGTAGGTCTTGGATTATTAGGTACATTTCTTGGTTTAACATTGGGTGTAGAAGGGTTTGATAGTAGCAACACTGAGAATATCCAAGACAGTATTCAATCACTATTAGAGGGCATGGGCACTGCATTCGGTACCTCGTTGTTCGGTATGGCGCTGTCTTTGATTTATACTGCATTCGAAAAACGATGGAAGAACCAATTGGGTAAAGTCCTATACGACTTGACTGAAAGATTAGATGACGCCCATTATATAGATGATAGTTCACTGATGCAAAATAGTCAACAAAATCTGTTTAATGCGTTACAAAACAAGTTGGCTAAGTATATGGAAATACAAACTACTACCATTACAGCCGCATTGGAAAATCAACTCTCTTATACCAATAATGAAGGCAACAAGGTGGTCATCGCCAATGCCATCCGTGAAATATTGAAAGAGAATGAGGAGCAGTCGAAAGCACTTAAATCATTCTCTACCGATCTTGCATTGGAACTGAACAATGGTTTTGATGAAGTGTTGTCGCGCCAGATGCAGCAGAAGCTTATCCCGTTGATGGAAAGTGTAGATATTACTACAAAAGCAGTTGTAGAGCATATTGACCAGATGGCATCACAGGTAGCTTCTCCAGCTACAGATATGATTCAGAATGTTGTAAATGAATTAAAGAACAGCATGGTGACTATCATGGCTGAATTCAAAAGCAGCCTCTCAGGAAACGCTACGAGTCAATTAGAGGAGTTAGCTTCATCGTTGGGTATTGCAGTTCAATCTATGGCAGACTTCCCTAAAAATATGGAGCATATTTCCTCAACATTGCAAGTTACAATCGAGGAAGTCAAGAATGCCATTTCTGAAATTTCCAATACTTCTGCCTCTAGCAGTAGTAAGGCCATACAGCAGATGCAGGAACAAATCACATTTGCTACAACTTCGATTAGCACTGCCATTGCAGAAGTAAAAGATGTAATGTCTTCCATTACTCGTTCATCAGAGCAGAGCAGCAACGATGTGATTAATAAACTGGCTGCCGCAAGTCAACAGATAGGTACTTTCATGAATGATACTATGACTCAAATGTCAACCTCAATGCAAGAATCTATGAAAGAAGTCCTTGCTGGCGTTAATACTTCGCTAATGGATGTGACTAGGGCGATCACTTCTATCACTCAATCATCTGAACAAAGCAGTCAAGGTGTATTGAACCAGTTAGCTTCAGCTTCGGAACAACTGAGTAGCCTAATGAACAATACCATGTCGAATGTTACATCATCTGTAAAAGATTCCATGAAGAGCATTACTGACGACGTGATAAGTAAACAGTCAGACTTACTCGCCTTGCAAGAATCTACTATGGAAGAAACCCGAAAACTCCTTATTCTCTTTACGAACGGCATTTCAAGATTAGAACAAGTGAATACGGCTGTAAGCGGTACAATGGGTATGTTTCAACAGGCTCAAGGTCAAATTACAGGAAGTACAGCTCATCTGCAAACTATTACTGGCGATATAAAGACAGCTACCGAACTATTTAACAAGGGACAGAGTGACTATACAAGTAGCCAAATGAATTTTCAACGTATAAATCAGAACAATATTGACTCAATCACAGCCTTATTGAAAGATTCAGGTGACATGTCAAGCGACTATGTACAAAAGTTTGAAACCATCCGTTTAGGATTGGCTTCTATCTTCACACAATTGCAAAGTGGTCTGAATGAATATAGCAAAACAGTACAAAGTTCGACTCAGAAGTATTTGGATCAATATAGTAGCAGTTTGACTAATACGACCGACGCATTGTCTAGTACCATTCAGCAACAAAGTGAGGTAGTAGAAAGTTTAGTTGAGTCATTAAATACATATAAGAAATAATTATGAAGAAGAAGCGCATTGAACACGAAGAACGTGAGGAGAATGCTTTTGCACTCTCCACCGGCGACCTGATGGCTGGTCTTCTCTTCATTTTTATCCTCTTGCTTATGGGAGCTCTACTACAGGTGCAGGAGAAAGCAGAGCAAGATGAAGAAATTGTGAAACGGTATGACAAGATTAAGACCCAGCTCTATATCGATTTGGACAAGGAGTTCAAGGATGATCTAAAAGTGTGGAATGCGGTAATTGACTCAACAAATCTCAGTATTCGTTTCCAAGAACCTTCTACGCTTTTTGCTTATGACCAAGCGGTGCTCCAAAGTAAGTTTCAAGATATTCTAAAGGACTTTTTTCCACGATATTTAAAGCTTATCAGTTCAGATCAATACAAAGAAAATATTGAGGAGATTAGAATTGAAGGTCACACAGATAGTAAGGGCACTTATGAGTATAACATGCAACTCTCACAGGATAGAACACGTTCTGTGTTGAGTTATTGTTTACTTATGGTAGAACCTCAGAAGAAGGATTGGACAATTGCCCGAATTACAGCCAATGGGCTCTCGTCCAGCCATCTAATTTACAATGAAGATGGTGGCGAGAATCCGGAATTATCTCGTAGAGTTGAATTCAGAATCAGAACCAATGCCGAAAAACAATTAGAAGAAATTGCAGATAAAAGATTTAGAAGGAAATGAGCGAAGACATCTTTAGCCTATTAAGCATTAACTCGGATTTACTCCGAGATTATTCGCTTCAAGCCATTCTTGTGGATGACCACCAAACAGAAAAGGTTATCAATGGAAACATTAGACGCTTGAAACAGATAGAGATTGCTATGTTCTCAGATAAGCAGATTCAAGTATCTCCGCAATCTATTGAGGAAGTCATAAGAAAAGTAAAAAGATCCTCTTCTATGTATAATCAGAATACAGAATGGACTACCCATGAACTTCGCATTGTCTCTTACTACTTGATGAAACTCCAAAATGATAGTAAAGCTTTCACCTATGCACTATGCCTACTGAAAAAGCATTGGAGAAACTTATTTTTCAATGGATTGGTATTCTATGTAATGAATACTTGGAATAATATCCCCAAGAATGAGCGAGAAGAAGTCTGTGAACTCATTACCTGTCAACTCAACAAGTATCAAGATAAAAACAGAAGATACTTATTACTAAAAAATCATGCCAACTTCTTTGACGAGAACGGTCCACTTCGTATGGCTACCCTCATAGCGCATAAAAATGATGATATATACAATGCCCCCATGCTTATGGGTTATAAGAGTTCTACATTCTCACAGTCTTATTACTCAGATGTCATTATTAACTACTTCCAAATGAAGCAAACCGATAATTTATCGGCTATAGAAGATGTCTTAAGCAAACACACTTTAAGTAGAACAAAAAAACTTGTATATGCTAATTTGGTTTATCAAGCAGATAAAAGTAGTACAGAAATGTATCAGAATAACATAAGCCAATCAGCCGCACGTATCTTGGGAGATATAAGCCTGTCTTCAACATGGGCTCCATTCAATGATGCAACCCCCGAGGAAGAAGCAAAACTGCGGTATGCTAAGGATTGCATTAATAAATGGCATGCGCGTAGGATTATTCAAGTATTCTTTGACATATGTGTGCAAGATCCGAACCGCAAGGATTTTTGGTTGAAATACATAGATTTCATTACTGATTTCCGCGTAGCAGGTTCTTCTACTATTCGACAATCTCTATGCTCGGATTACCGAACCGGTAGTTCCTTCCAAAACTATTTCATTGAGACTAACTCACGAAAAGTAAGAACTGCTGCTCTGATTTTATATATTGGCAACAAAGTTTTTGTGGAATTTTCTGATTCAGGATCTCTCTATATATACAACAAGTCAAATACAACAGTAAGAACTCTTTCATCGAGAAAGAGTATTGATAATATTAATAGTTTAAAGAACACCTATTTACCTGTTGCTGTAGAAAAAGCTGATTACGGAGATTACTACTACTATCGAGATGAAGGTAGTATGCGCCATGCTGGATACTGGCAGTTACGCTTAACAAATTGGTTTAGGGAAATTATGAATATCTATACAGCATAAGTACTCAATTCTAATAAAAATAATAAAAATAGAATGATATGCTTACTCAATATATAAATAGTAAAGGACTTGTATTCACCGTGAATATGGATGGACGCAATATTCATTTCAAGGAATGGGTTACTACGGACGATTGCATCTACTATTTCCCGTTGGCTACATTGGTAGATAATGGGGATGCTTCATTCTATGAGCATGAGTGTACAATTCCTTTTGGAAGCATTTATTTGCTTGATCAACAAGAACGTGACCTCTTAGGCATACCTTTGACATATGACAAAACCATACGCCTAAGAGGTGATGGTATGCTCAATTCTTCCGATTTTACATATAAATTGGAGCTACTCACACATATACCTGATGGACAGCTACTCACATTTGAGAGAAGTGGAAATATGGTCGTTTGCAATGATAAGAAGTACCTTTTGAATGAATATCAATATGAGTTATTCAATCAAGTCGAAGATTTCAATCGATTAAGTACAGAAGCAAAAGCAACAGATGAAAACCTTCGTCGTTTTGCAACTATCAAACAATTAGCTCAGGAGGCTGGATGCGAACTTGACAGTTATCTTACTAATGAGAATGTGTACGTACCTGAAAAAATCAAGTTAGAAGTCGACAGAGACGAAGATGGCTTTACGGTAAAACCTTCAGTTGATATAGCTGATAAGGAAAAGTTTACTTCTGTCTTCGAAAAGACGAGAAGGATGCAAGGCATTTATCCTATCCAAAACGAACAAGGAGAGCGTACTCGTGTGGTACTTAATCAACTACAAATGCAAAATTTGAAGTCTCTGAAGGAACGTAAATGTCACTTTAGCAACCAAGAAGAAATGAAACAGCTCATCGATAGCCCCACGGAGTTCTTCGACCCTGATCAGTTTGATTTGAGTGAATTCTATAGTGACCGTGTAATAGAAATAGGACTTTATAAGCCTAAGTTTTATCCTTTTGTATGCCCTTATAAATCATGTTGGATTGTAGGTGCTAAGATTGAAAGCCCACAGAATGGAACATCACATATCAAGATTGAAAATGAAGACTCTTTGACCGAATTAAAAGACTTGATTGAGCAAGCCGAAAAAGAAGGTCATGCTGTAGTGGCTTATCGTAATACTGATATAGGATTGAATGATGCTCGCTATTTAGCTCAAATAGCCGAGAAGCAACTACAGAATCCGAAACAACCTGTAAAAGGTGAAGAAAAAGAAGAGCGTAAAGTACTTATCATAGAAGAGAATGCTGAAGAATTAGGCTTTGCTACCCAAGAACTGTTTATTGAAACAGGAGACCATTATGTACTATTCAACGACCCATATCTACAACCGAATTTCTCTTTAAAAGAGCATCAGCAGGGTGGCGTGGCTTGGTTGCAGCATCTTTACAAAAACAAGGCAAGCGGTTGCTTGATGGCTGACGATATGGGATTGGGGAAAACGCTACAGATACTCTATTTCATAGATTGGCATTCGCGCACTTACCCTAAGCATAAGCCATACCTAATTGTAGCCCCCAGTTCTTTATTAGAGAACTGGGAAAATGAATATGAACGTTTTTTTGAAAAACCAAGACTGAACATTATATGCTTGACTTCAAGAGATGTGCCTCGGCAATTTGATAAGACGATAATTGATAAAATGCAGCATTATGATATGATTCTTACCAACTACGACTCACTTCGCATATCTCAGTTAAATTTCTGTGCTGTTGAATTTGACGTTGTGACATTGGATGAAGCCCAAAAGATAAAAACTCCAGGGACATTAGTCACTAATGCTGCAAAAGCATTGAAAGGAAACTTTAAAATAGCCATGACTGGTACTCCGGTAGAGAACTCTCTGTTAGATCTGTGGTGTATCATGGACTTCTGTGCTCCCGGGCTATTGGATAATGCAAAAGCTTTTGCTACCCAATATCAAAATCCACTAAAGAAAGAAGATACAGATATAGTTGCTTTGGGTAATGAAATACACAACAAACTAGGTGTTCACTTTATGCGTAGATTGAAAAAGGACGTAGCTAAAGATCTCCCTCAAAAGATAGAGCTGAAGCAAGAGTGTGAAATGCCCGAAGTGCAGAAGATGAAATACCTATCGGTTATATGCGATTATAATGACGGAATTCAACCAAATATGCTGACTACCATAATGAGTATGAGAACTGTCTCAGAACATCCCTATCTTTACGATGATACTTTAGGTAATTACGAGACAGATGAACTGATAGATAGCGCAGCAAGATTAAAAACAACGGTGGATTTCATAGATTCAATCAAGGACAAAGGCGAAAAGGTTATTATCTTTACGGACCGAAAGGAAACTCAAAAAATGCTCCAAAGAGTTATTTTTGAACGCTATGGTTTAACAAGCAAAATCATCAATGGAGACATGCCTTCGATTGTAGTACGCCCCAAGGACGGCAAACAATCTCGTCAATCGGCAATTAATGAATTTCAGATGGAAAACGGATTTCATGTCATTATCATGTCGCCTATTGCTGCCGGTATGGGACTTAATGTTACCGCTGCCAACCATGTAATACATTATAGTCGCCATTGGAACCCTGCTAAAGAAAATCAGGCGACCGATCGTGCGTATCGTATCGGACAAACCAAAGATGTTTATGTATATTATCCAATAGCTGTAAGCAAAGACTTCCAATCATTCGATAAGACTTTGGATGAATTGCTTAGTAGAAAGAGCACGCTGGCTACCTCAACAATATTTCCTTCTGAGCGTATTGAAGTAAGACAAGATGAATTGGGGCAGATGCTCTTTGGCTCAAATAGTTGAGTGGTTTATGGTACGAAAAAAAATATTTATAATAATCTCTAAAACGTGATAATAGGATATATTGGTAATCTAATTAACGTGAGGGTGCTTAAGGAGGAAAGCTTATAGTTGAGGATTTACCCTTACAAAAAATCATAAATGATAGGCTATATCGAAAGACTGTATCTATTTGTTTTTTTAGAACAACTTCGCGAACGGGAGCGTAAGGACTAAAACGGAAACTGAAAGTACCGTCATCCGCTATGGGAGAAGTGTAGACAGTCTCCATTTCAGACAGATAAGGTATCACAAGCGTCACCTCCTTTTCCTTCGGATAGACCTCCCTATTCAAGACACGGCCCGAGATTATCACCTCCTTTGCCAAGTCTTCATTATCCTTCTGAGCCTTACAGCTAAGGAAAGATAAAAAAGCAATCAGTAAGCATAGATGCTTCATACGCATTTTATGATTAATCAATGAATAATAATTTCAACGCACCGTTACAGACAGACTCTTTGTATGTCCGCCAAACTCGAGTGCATAAGCCGATTGCACGGTGGCAATACCGGTCTGATAAGTTCCCGGACGGTCTATATAGACTTTGTATTCCATCTGAACAATGCCCTTCCTTAGTTTGTCAATAAAGAATTCGGCAGAAGTATCACGCATCACCTGATAATAGCCGATAGCATCGGAATGGCGGTATCCCGACAACACCTCCTTTGGCTCCATGCAAGCGGCACGCGTATCTTTTATCTGAATGAAATCCATATCCCGGTCTGCTTTCACTGTCAGCCGGACGGTAAGTTCATCTCCCACATGCAAATCTGTTTTTGAAGAAACTTCCTTGCCATCTCTATAATAAGTACGGGTGATTTTCAAACCGTTACCTTTTGCGGATTGCAATTGATCCATATCTTCCAGATATTGGGCATATACAGCTCCCCAGCCTATCCCTGCACCCGTGTGTGCTATTTCTATTTGCCGGGTTTCAGCCTCATCACCGGAGAACGAACGGCGGGCATAACCTAATGCATCATCGGGAGTCACCACTTCTGTTCCGGATATTTCCGCTTTCATAGCGCTGCTCTCTGCCAACTGATTATCATCTCTACCCAGGAAAGCATACACAGCATCGGCAGTAGCTACCGGATTGTCCCAGGCCTGCACTTGCTTCTGTTTAAGCAACCATTGCTTCATTTCGGCAATCGCCAACGGTTCTTTCAGAATGGCGGACAGGGCTTCAATGGCGGCCACTTGCGTCGGAATTCTATAACTGTTCCGGGAGTAACGGGCTTTCGGAGTATCGAAATAACGTCCCATCCCGGGTGTGGCAACGGAATATTCCAGAATGGAGCGGGCAAGTTCGTTCGCTTTGGTCGTTTTACCAGCTTTATGCAGTAGGGTAGCGATAAGCGCCCTGTCATAAATGGCATCAGCCGGAGGGGCTGCCTCCAGTTTGCCGATCATATAGGAATAGGCTGTTTTATCGGCCCGCTTTGCAACTTGCGCATCCAAAGCACAGATATACAGGTAATGCAGGGATTGCTCGCCGGGCAATCTATCCTTATCGCCCTTCTTTTCACTTTCCTTCATCTGTCTGTATTCATCCAGCCATTGGGTATGGAGATAATTCACCGCCTTTTCGTACATTCCCTGTAGCGGAGCAACAGATGCGCCCATCGTCCGGAGCCGTGCCAGCATTTCTACAATCCGGGTGGTGACGTAGCGGTTGCCCGACATCCCTTTATACCAACTCCAAGAGCCGTCGGGGAGTTGCAATGCTTCCAGACGGGATGCTGCAACCTGATTACGGTTACCCATTGTGTTCAGGTCGAACAGAAGTGCTATGCTTCTTTTCTGCTCCGTCTCATTGAGGGCATCCGCCAGCCAGGGAGTTTCTTTAAGCAACAGGTCTTTCAGATCTTCTTTATCACTGAGATTGCCTGATGATGAACCGCCCTGCGCTTTCCAGCTTTCGAACACCTGCCGGATGCGGGGATGAGTATTGATAATGGTTGTGGACAATGAATTGGCATAGTAAGCACTTGCCCACGACAAGGCATCTTCATTCAAAGGATTACCAATGACGGGCAGAGCTTGTATGGCATACCAATCGGGATTGGCAGTCAGTTCCACCGTCAGGCGTTTATTGGTGGCGGTTTTGCTTCCGTCATTAAACAAGCCATCCAATGCAACCGATTTACTTTCCGCACCGTTCAATTGCACGGGTATTGCCTCAGTCACCCATTGTTTATCAGACAGAACCGGAAGATAATGCTGCTCGCCATCACTGAAATTGCCTCCCTCAGCTATAATCCGGCAAATCCAGACCGTAGCTTCATCCGGGGTTTCCAGATCAAACGATACGGAAACGGTTGCTCCGGCAGCCGCACTGAATTCGTGTTCACGGGTTGACAGAACCCGGTTTGTTTGCGGGTCAACCAGTTCCATTCGGGCTGTTCCCCGGATGTTTTCTTCCGACAAGTTGATTATTCCTGCACTGATGACCGGTTTATCGCTGACACGGATAAAACGGGGCATATTGGGCTGTACCATAAACGGCTTGACAGCTTTTGCCCGGGCTGTTATCTGCCCGTAATCCATACCCCGGGTATGGGCAAGCCCCATGAACTTCCATTCGGTCAGGCTTTCGGGCAAGGTGAAAGACAGGCTTACGACTCCATTCGTATCCGTACGGAGGGCGGGATAGAAGAAAGCTGTTTCTGCAAAGCTCTGCCGGAGAGGAACGTATGGCGAACCATCATCCAATGCCACAGCATCAGAAGATTCGAGCACCGCCACAACAGAGTTTCCGTCTTCCACTTTAAAACTGTCATTGGGCGGGGTTTCAGCATCAAGGCTGATAGCTGCGGACTTCATCATCCTGCTATCCTGCTTTACACGAAAACCGTTCTCCGGACGCGGAACCCGCCAGAACGGAGCATTCAGGGTGCTATACACATCCCACCAACGAAGACCGCGCAGAGTGCTGCCCGCATAGGGGAAGTTACTGTACATCCAGATGGAATGGCCTGAGAATATCAGGTTTGCACGGACACCGGGAGTGGAACGGGGAAAGTTCAGGTTGAAAGCCCAGTCATTGACGTACAGTTTATCGAGGGAAGCGTCATAAAGAGTGGCGAGTAGTTGCGCATCGGCCGCTTTCTTGCCGGGATGCGTGATTTGGAGTTGCCATTCTTCCTTTCCTCCCGGTTGCAGCTTATCACGGAAAGTAATCCATTTCAGTTGCAGGCTCTTATCCGGGCGGGGACGGGATATCTGCACTTGCTTGGTGTATAGTTTGCTCTCGCGCATAAAGGCGAAGTTCACGGTGATGCCGTCTCCATATTCCGGTTTATAGGGATAGGTGAACTGCCGGATTTCATTATTGAGAACCATCCGTTTGGATTCAATGCGCTTGTCGCCACAGAAGACATCGTACAACAGATAGACATCTTTCTCACTGCTGCCTACATACAGGCTGACGGGATGCCCGTCATTAAACTCTGTCCCGTCCTGATAGAACCACTCCGGTGAATGTACCGGCAGGTGACGGTCTGCCAACGAAAAGAGAATGAAATCCTGCCTTGCCGTGCAGGTTCTTCCCTGCCCGTCGAGGGCTGACACTTCCATAGTGTAACGTCCCGGAGCAAGGGCCAGTATATCATCGGGAACAAAAGAGCGGCGGGTTTCTACTGTGCGGCGGCATACCTCATTGGTTTTGTTTCCTTTTTCGTCCAAAGCATACACCACATACGTGGCTTGAAGCGTCACGGGCTGCCGGCTTAGATTCATAGCCAGCACCTGTATGGACTCCCGTTTCTCGCGAGCCACCTTTGGGCGCAGACCTTTAATCTGCAAGGCTACGGACTGTTGCCCTACCGGTAACGACAAAGTACCGCTTTCTACCTCTCCGGTCAGGTTGATGACCTCAGCCGTTATTTTGTAGGTGTAGTAACGCCCCGGTCGGTCGGGCTTGAAATCATCCGGCTTGCGCAGAAAGACCGGGAAGCGGAAGTTACCGGCTGCATCAGTCTGCACTTCACCTACTGCCAGGACAGTTTCATGGTCCGAAATCCTCCAGAATTCATTCTCCGAACGGGTGAGTTTATAATTGAGTCTGCACAATCCTACCGGAGCGCCTGCAAATGTTTTTGCTTCGCCGCTAACTAATACGGTATCTCCCACGTTATAAGTGGCCTGATAAGGATGGAAGACTACATCAAACGTCGGACGCTTGTATTCATCCACACGGATATAACGGTTTTCACCGCTTTCTACCGACAGTTCAAACTCTCCCGGGAGAAGTGTTTCGGGAAGCATAAAATCGCCGTAAAAAGCCCCGAATTCGTCTGTAGCGAGGGAGAGTTTGCCTATCTCCTGCCGGTTGGCATCCCGCAGCACCACATCCTTGCGGACTCTTGAGAAGACACGTATCGAGTCACCCGATTGCTCATACGCTATCCCCGAAACATGCACCACCTGTCCGGGACGGTATAAAGCCCGGTCGGTGAAGAGGGAAGCATGCTTTTCCCACTTCCGGGAGGCGGGCACATTATATCCCGCACCCGAGAAACCGGCATAGCTGATTTCCATATAGTCGGCACCCGGCTTACGGACGTTTATTCCCAGCCAGTTTCTTTCATCGGGCGGGGTGAGGGTAACAGTTCCTTTGCTGTCCGCAGGATATGCTTTGACCAAACGATAACCTTCTCCCTGCGACACACGGTAATAAGCTACTTCCGTGCCTGCCACCGGATGTCCCGTCAGGCGGTCGATGATATTGATTTCCTGTTTTCCGTCGGGCAATCCCAAGGATATGGCTTGCAGGGAGGAAACATAAGCTTTTCCGTATGCTGTATACTTGCGATGGCCGTCGGGGATAGATTTTAATATGTAAATGCCTTCGGTGGGAAATTTATAACGCAGCAAGGTATCTGTTTCCATATAATCCGGGGTGGCTGCCAGTTGGTAATGGCGGGTGCCGACCAATTTGCCGTATTGACTTACGGTGGAAGCTGTTATTTCCCTTTCCAGGATATTGCTCGTAACGGGCAGGTTCATCCGGTAAAGTTCTACGGTCAGTCCGGTCAGATTGCGGTATTTTACTTTCAAATCCACTTCTTTCGCCGGGTAGGCAAAGGGGATTTCTACCACCAGACGGGGAGTGAGCACTTCGGCAGCTTGTTCTTTCAAATCATTGGCAGAGTGTGATTGGGGATATTTTTTTAGTCCGGTTTGGGCGGCATGCAGTTTGGCGGTATAATCCTGCATTCTGTCGTAGCGCTCTGCCAGTTGGCAATATACCTCTCCGCAAAGCGGGGAAGCGGAGAACTCTTCGGCCCATTGTTTCAAGAGGGTTATTACTTGTTCGTCGGTCAGCCTCAGCTTTTCATTTACACCGCCGCGGCTGATGTCATTCCCTTGGTAATTCAGTTTATCGAGCATTAGCAATAGGCGGGCATCCGTCATGCCTTGCTGTTGGTAGAAGTCAATCAGCTCGTCATAAATGGATAATATCTCGGTTTGTATTTTCTCGGCTAACACGGGATTGACAATGAAATAACCACTCAGCCGCGAGATGGCCTGCCGGGCAAGCAACTGATACATATTGTCGCCGCAATACTTCCCGCTCAGCTCTTTGCTGACAGTCATCGGGCGGTAATCCGCAGCGGACTTCCGTGAAAGTATATCTTTATCTTGCAGTGAAAGGCGGAAATAAGCAATGGCAGCGTCTATGGCAGCCTCATCCCTCTTGCCGGTATCGAGGGTGTAGTATCCCAGCAGATTATTCAGTATAGCTTTATACACCGGGTCTTTTTCTTCCGCCACCCAGATTTTCAGTCCGGATAATTCATGGTCCAGACTATCGGGGGTGATGTCGATAGATAAGGATGCCTTTGTCAGATGGGCTTTCATCATCTGAGGCATGTTCTTTTCCTGTTTGGCGTGCTCGTAAATCTTTTGCAATTCTTTGATTGCAGATTCAGGTAACTGCTTTTGTTCCAGAGCTTCAACCTGTTTCCACATTTGTTCGTACGACTGAGCGGAAACCCGAAGCGGCAGGCAGATAAGAATGCTTATGATGCCAGCCCAATAAAACATATTTTTCATCTGTGTTTTGATTAATGTCCGACAATTAACAGGTTCATTCACAAAGATATATTTTTTATCCGTAGGGTAGTAAAGCTGTTCAGACTTAATAACATAACAAATGCCAATAACAAAAGAAACCGGCTATCGGGAAACGCCTCATTCCCAATAGCCGGTTTACCCGAGAAAACTATTCGCTTTTATTTTGTACTTGCTAACATTAAAGTAACATTATCATCATTCAGTTCATAAACAGTTTTTTCAACATTGCTGTTGTAAGCGTTGCTCTTGGAGTTCCAACGGGCGTAGCTCACTTCAATTTCATGATTATTATACTCCATATTCATTTTGAAGTAAGGAACCCAGGCTTCTTTTACGTTGTCCCACTTGGAAGCTTCCTTGCTGGTTACGCGGTTTTCGTTATCGTAAGTATACGTGTAACGGAGGTGGCGGAACAGGTGACCGTCTTCGTTCTTGAAGATAGTCTTTGCGGTCATCAACTCACCGGTCATCTCTTCGTTCTTTACGTACTGGGTAGGATTGCTTGCACTTGCAGAGAAGTTCATTACGCTTGCCATTACTACTACCATCATTACCACTGCTTTTGAAATTAAGTTCGTTTTCATAATCGTTATTTTTTTATTGTTATTACTTCTTGGTTTTTGAAGGGAAGTCTTTGTCAACCGCCTTCGACAATATATAGTCAATTGCCGTGCCAAAACAATAAAGCATTGATTATCAGCGCATATTTAATTTCAGAGAGTGTTCATAAACGGACAAGTGTCCGCACAAAAGCGAACAGAAAGGTGTATCCGTGTTTCATTATATAGAAATAAAAGGCTAACTTTACAACGCAAAAAGAACCATAAAGACACAAAACGATATGTACAACAAAATTCTATAGAGTATGAAACATTTAAAAATCACATTTATCGTAATAGCCATATTCGCCGTTGCTTGGTGCGGATTGCGCATTTATGCTAAGCATTTCTACAACAAAGAACCCGAAGCGGAGTATTTCTATCTTTCGGAAATACCCGTAAAACCTTCGCAGTTTGAAGCCGATTTTGAGGAAATACATCAGATAGTAATGGAAAACTATTCACTATACCAAGCCAAACATCTGAATATGGATTCATTATACCAGACATACATCACCCGTGTCCGCCAGGCACAAACCACCACAGACTATGGATTGGCAGTACAGGAGTATATTTCCGCCCTGCAATGCAGTCATGCCATTTCCTGCTTCAGGACGTACACAGCGAGACAATTTCCGGTCCTCATACAAGATTCCTTATACATCTACAAGCCCAATGCCTATCTGACACAATACGGATTCAAGGATAAAGACTGCATCATAGCCATCAATGAAGTTCCTTATAAAGAGTGGATTAATCAGTACGAAAAATATGCCGAGGCATCTACTGACGCATGGAGGCATCTGAAATCAGCCCGTTACGCATTCATCAGCTATGCCGACACCCTCCGAGACTACACGTTGCTGAGAAACGATGATACACTGACAATCTCTTTACCCTTGAAACGAAGAGACTACTTCTCTGATGAAAAAGAGGTAACCGTAGAAACCAGAGTTTTGCAAGACAGCATCGGCTATCTGGCCATCAACACCATGATGTCCCCCGTGCTGGAAGATTTCAAAGTAGCTTATCCTCAAATAAAAGACCTTCCCTACCTCATTATAGACATCCGCCAAAACGGAGGAGGCAACAGTGGCAACGGACGGGATATCTGCAAATATTTTATCCGGAAAGAGCAACCGCATTGCATCAGCAGTCAACTAATGCAACCCGAAGCAGATGCTTATAAAGGAAAAATCTATCTGCTGACCAGTACTATCACCTGCTCTGCCGCCGAAAGTTTCACAATAGATATGAAAGAAAGCGGAAACGTAACACTTGTCGGTGAAGCCACCGGAGGAGATACAGGAAATGGTCCTCGCACATTCAGAACAAAACATGGTACTTATTTGCGAATACTCACCCGTCAACCGGATTTGTCACCAAAAGGGTTTCCTATGGAAGGGATGGGAATTCCTCCCCATCATCAAGTATCACAAACAATTTCCGATTTCATGAACGATGAAGACACCGCTTTGAAATATACCTGCAAACTTATAACAAAAGGATAAATATTTACGGACCAAATTACCGCACCTAAAGTCAGATATTACACTTTATTCCGAACATAAAATTACAAAAACAGTACTTTTACTAACAGATACCTTTCTGAAAACACCCGAAACAGAATCCATTTGTACAATCTATAGAATATATATACACGCCTTTTGCATAAAGCAGGCAGTATATGCAATACCTATACAAGGAACTATACTTCTTACACGAAGGAACTATAGATCTGAGGCGCACAATCTATAGATGTAACGTGCACAATCTATATATCGTAAACGAACGGTCTATAGATCGTAAACAAACCATCTATAGATGGGAGACAAACCATCTGTATTCACTGCACAGACCATCTGTTTTTCTTTTATTAGAGTTGTACATATTTATGTATCACGCTATCAATCAACAAAATGTTGATTTTCGTTCGTTTCTTTCCGTTCGTCCTTACATCGGGACGGAAATATCGCATTCTCGTTATGCATAAAAAGCAAAGTGTCAAAACGAAAGTGATGCCCGCATTTACCGGCCTTGGCAGGATAAAACAAATTAGCTACATTCGCAAACTCAATACCTTAGAATATGCAACCTGACTTAAAGGAAATCGTAGAACAATATGGTGTCATGGTATCTTCCATAGCACACCGCATGATACAAAACAAGGAAATCGCTAAAGAAGCGGCTCAGGAAGTCTGGTACGAAATCATCAAAAGCATAGACTCCTTCAACGGGGAATCCGGGTTATCGACATGGATATATACAATATGCAAACGCACCATACTGCGATATGCCCGGAACGAAAGAATAGCCACAATGAATGAGTTGAGAGAATTTCGCGAACTTCCTGCCATTGATTATAACGGGCAGGACCGGGATGAACAGGAATGGATAAAAGCATGCTGCGACTGGTGTCTGACAGCCCAGAACCATTGCCTGACGAACGATGCCCGGCTGATATTCATATTCAAAATAAACCTCAACCTGCCGTACAAGCAAATCAGTGAAATCATGGGCATAACGGAAGAGAGCGTCCGTCAGATTTCCTCCCGTTCCATCCGCAAGATTACTCACTTCATGAATGACACCTGTCCGCTATACAACCCGCAGGGGACCTGCAAATGCCGGATATGCAAGCAAGTCACCTCGCTCAATCTGGAGAAAGAATATACCGCCATCAAGAAGATTATCCGCCTCGTCGACGTTTACCAACGGCTCGAAAAGGAACTTCCAAGAAAGAACTACTGGGAAAAATTTATTCTCTGAGCTGTCACAGAATGGAAAGCTTGCTCACTAACCACTATGTATAACTTAAATAAACTAATTATGAGCAAGATTGATTTTTTAAAAGAACAGATTATTGAATCGCGGAATTTTGTGAATCGTTTAGTATCGGAACTTCCGGAAAACCTGTGGTACACCATCCCCGAAGGCACTGACTCCAACTTTGCATGGCAAATCGGCCATCTGATTATCAGTCAGAACTTTCATGCCATCGTCTGCATCACCGGGAGGAATGAAGCCGTCAGCAAACTTATTCCGATGGTCGATTACGTAAAGGTTTTCAATGGAATGGGTACATTGCATCGCTCCGCCGAAAAGAATTTAATTCCTGTAGCAGAGCTAAAAAAACAACTGGACGCTGTTCATGAGATATGTATCAGCAACCTGTCCCGTCTGGACGACTCTATTTTATCAGAGGATCTGGAGCCTATTCCCTTTAAACATCCGGTTGCCAATAATAAGTATGAAGCCCTCGCCTGGTGCTTCAAGCATGAAATGTGGCACAGTGCCGAGATGGAAGCGATAAAACGGGCATTGGGGCATCCTATCAAATGGATGTAATGGCACCAGCCTCAAAAGGCAGTTTTCTTTTGGATAAATCAATAGAATACCTGAAAGGAAACTGCCTTTTTACTTTAAAAGTTATACAGCAGTTCTTCCAACGTAACACCACTATCCGCCCCCATCTTCTCCATACGGATACGTTTCAGGCGTTTCTTCACCGAATCCCTCTCCAGATGCATTACTTGCGCCATGCCCGACTGGGATAATTGCATTTTCACCATACAACAATAACGCAAATCATCTTTATTCAGACTCGGATAGGTCTGTTGCAGGCGTTTCGTGAAGTTATTGAAGATGATGTCGGCATTCTGCACAATATCGTCCCAGTCTTCATCGGAAAGAATCACATTTCCCCCTCTTTCAATTTCCTGCACCACCTTTTGGCTGAGTCTCCTGAAGAAAGTTTCTTTCAGCTTAGCTTCCTTCTGCTCCAGCTCCACCATGCGCCGGAGGTTTTCGGAAGTGATCTCACGTTGCTGCGCCAATTCTTTTTCCTTTTTTACAAGCTGATGCTGCTGCGCCATCAGACGGTTACGGTTACGGCGATAGATGAGATATACTGCACTTGCCACCCAAACCAGCAACAGAGAGATTGTGGTCATCCAATACACATTACGTTGCCTTTCCGCAGCCCGGGTGCGCCAATACAGGTTTTCCACCGAAAGCTGTTCGTGTTTGTAAAGCTCCTGCAATGCAATGGCTTCCTCAGTATGACGATACTTTCGTATGGTATCGGATAATTCAATGAAACGTTGTAGCATAGGATAGGCATCTGAAGCACGGCCCATCTTATGATATATTTTCGCCATATTATTATAGGCATCGGCCACCGAAGAAGGATTTGGACTGGAGATAACTTTCTGAAAATAGTGATATGCCGAATCATATTGTCCCAGTTTCCCAAACAACTCCAACTTTGCCCCATAGAGCGAAAGAATTCTCACAGTATCCTTAGCCGGACGCAGGCTTATAGACTTATTAATGTAGTCCAGCGCCTTGGTGGGTTCTCCCTTCTGGGAATAGATACTACCCAGATTTGTATAGATGAAAGGAAGCTGCTGAGGAACAGAATCGGCTAAAGCCGCCTCATAGGCCGCCTGAGCATAGTAAAGGGCGCTATCCAATTGATTCAGAAACAAATATCCGGTAGAAATATCGCACAAGGCCATATTCTTATAGAACATATTTCCCAGATCCAAAGCCGCCTTCAAGGCTTCTTTGGAATAACGCACCTTACCGGAATATTCTTCCTGATTCAGGCAAACAACTCCCAACCAGGTATTCACCCGGTAGAGCTGCTCATGATTACCACTATTTTGCAGGAAAAGCAGAGCTTTCAAAAAAGATTGCATGGCATCGCTCATCCGGTTAAGCCGTCTGTCCAGGTGTGCTTTGCAGTAAAGGGCCCGTTCGGCATAAAGAGAATCGCCCGATTGGCTGAAATATTTAATTGCCGGTAGCAGCAGGGTATCTGTAGCTGCATTCAACTGTTGCTTCCTGTGGACAGCCTCGGACATCAGTAAGGCATAAAGTGCATAATCGTGTTTCGATAAGTTATGCAACGGTTCTTTAATCTCATTCATTACTACTATGGCACTGTCTGTCTCCTTTTCTGCCATCAGTTTCTCTGCCAAGGCCACGCGATTATCAGGTCCACAAGCAACCAACATACCGCCCCACAGGATTATTCCTATCAAACTCTTCAATCTCATCTTCAATATCGTGTTATTCGTACGAATCCATCATCACTTCTCCAGTCTCTCCATGAATCAATATCACTCTCGCCATATCCGGCTGAATGGAATCGCGTATATCAATCTCCCATACCGGAATACCTTTTTGCCCGTCTATATACTGATTTACACTGACGTGGGTAGTATCTGATAAATTAATATTCCTCAGTTTGGCAAAGATATGAATATCCCTCCATGTATATTTAAAAGCTTTTTCATTTTTTTCGTGCAAACAAGAATCAGACGCCTGTGCCTGCTCATCTTCAAGGAAACGAACTTCTACTTTTTCCGATACTTTTGTTGTGGTCACCGAATTGATCTTCCGTATTACTCCCCATCCCAGCCAGCCGTCTTCCAACTCTATTTTAAGATAGATGCCTCGTTCACCGCTGAGCCGATATGCAGAGTCAATGGGCAAGTAGATGCGAGTGTAACGGTCACCTTGTATAAATATCTCTCCATAGGAAAACGTATTCAGCAACCATGAGGCAGAACGTGGATTGTGACTCTTACGCGTCCTGTCGTGGGGAGCGATATTGACAATCATATACTCACGGGTCTGTACCCCGGAAGTAAAGCAACTGTTCAGCCAGAACAGAAAGACGACCAGCACATTGGTACATAATCCCACTACAATACCTCCGCACATAAAGGCATAGACGAAGTTTCTCCAATGATACCACTTCCCAGTGCTTTTCTTATAAATATAAACCATCCAGCTACACATCGTTATTGCCATAAGGAGAATAACGATTTTCCGATTCAATCCTAAATAGCTGCCGGAAGAAAATGCAGTATGCATCAGCATTTCCTCTTCTATATACCACATCCTGCAATGCAACAGAAAAAGAAAGACAAAGACAGGCACCAGGATTTTCCATAGTGCCATTCTTTTCTTCGGCTGCTGTCGGGAGGCATCTTCGCCCTGAACCGGTTGCTGTTTGGGCCTAAATTTCTTTCTACTCATAAATACAGAAAAGCGAGCGGACATTCAGAAAGACAAAAGCAAAAAGCAAAAGGCCAATAAATAAAATCAGCTTTTTCATTATGTCCTACAATTAGTAAGAATCAATCGTTTTCCGCATCTTTAAGCATCTGCCTAATTACATCCGCATGATCGAGATAATCGTTTCCTGATAAGGTCAGGACATTGGTCAGACCGATAATGTTGCTGTCAGAATCGTAAGAAGTCAGTAAGCAATACATCTCCTGCCCTAATTTATCCTCTTCCACATGAATCTGGACCGGTGCGCTGTATGCTCCGGGCAACTCTGCCAGATACTCAAAGTCTTTTCTGAGAAACGCTTCCAGGATTCTGTTTATATCGGTTTCATCGCGCTTGAACTTCTTCAAACCCACCTCTTTGATCTTACCCCCACTCTCGCTATTATAATAATCGAAATTGCTCAAATACGCTGCAAGCAGGCATATTAATACAGCAATTACTCCGACCGTCCGGACCAACCAACCCGCTACAGGGATAAAACCAGGAAAAATAACAATAATAACAGCGACTACAGCCAATCCATAATAAAGCATCGGCTTAACATTGTTCTTTCTTTTTTCAAATTTCACCGGGTTTGCTGCATAGAATTCACCCATATAGCTTGGGTAGAGTTTTGTTTGATTTTCCATAAATATTACTTTTTATAATGATTAATAATAGTTCCATCTTTCCTGGTTATCGTATGAAAACAAAAGTAAAAAGTAACCTGTAAATAATGAAACAATCGTGGGGGATAAATGAAGGGGACAACCCACAAACTAAACAACTGTTTTTCAAATAATAACTCGATAGAAAGGATAGACAAATAAGGGGACATTTGCATAAAGGAACTGATTCCATCAATAGCTTTTCATAAAGAACCAATGAAGGAGCAACATTACCTGCTACCAGACATATACTTTCTTGCTTGTCCCCATATTTTTATAATTACTACTATCTGATTCACTTTCCCGAATCGGATAACATCTTTTTCTGGAATCAGATATTTTCTCTGATTCATCTGCAAGAAAAGCAACTTCCTTTATAACTTGTATTCCAAAAAAAACGGGATAATGAAATTTATATCTCATTATCCCGGTATTTACATTCTTAATTACTAATGTTTCATTCTTCCAGCATCAGCCCCACACCTTTCACCGTTTTAATGCTGACTGATGAATCTTCAGCTATCAACTTACGGAGTTTTGTGACGAATACATCCAAGCTGCGGGAAGCAAAATAATCATCTTCCGTATTCCAGAACTTATCAAGAATGGCTTCACGACGTACTACATCCCCTCTGTTCTCACAAAGCATTTGCAACAGTCCTGCTTCACGGGCGGTCAATGTCTTGTTTTCACCGGATGAATGTTTCAATATGGCGTGCGTAGCATCAAGCACATATTCCTTTCCAATCTTATAACATTCGCTTTCGTCCTTACTCTTTTCACCTTTGGAGAGTTTCAACAAAGCATGAATATGGGCATCCAGTTCTTCGGGAATGAAAGGTTTCTTGATATAATTGTTGGCTCCCAACTCATAGCCTTTCAATACATTTTTGGGAGAAACCAAACCGGAAGAAAAGATTATAGGCGTCTCTTTATCCACCTCACGGATGCGCTTCACCATCTCATAACCATCCATAATGGGCATTTCTATATCCGAGAGAATGACATCGGGATGGTGCTCCCTCCACATTGCCAATCCTTCTTCACCATTGGCAGCTGCCAACACCTCATAGCCCTCTATGATATCTTCCAATCCGCTCTGAACGATGTAACGCAGGCTGGGATCGTCCTCAACTAACAATAACTTTATTGTATCCATGTCTTTGATATGAATTGTATTAACTTCCGGTTGTATGCCACAAAAGTAATAAATTATTCGTTAACCCGAAGATAACATTGCGATATCATTCATTCTTATTGCTCCTACCCTGCCTTTACAACATCAAAAATCAGGATCGTATGGTCATGCCAAAAAGAATCATTACTTTTGGGCACCAAACTAAAAGTAATTACGATGAATAAAATCATTCTTATTCTGATTACCGCAAGCATGTTCTTCACAAAAGGATATGCCCAGCAGGCAGAAGTCCTTACGTTGGGAGTCTTCCACTTCGAATTTCCCAATCTGGATGTGCAACAAATATCCGAAGAAGACCAGATAGATGTACTATCTCCCCAATATCAAAAGGAGATAGAGTTGATATCCAAGAAACTGGCACAATTCAAACCGGATGCCATTGTCATTGAATGGCCTTTATACAAACAGTCAGAGATAGACTCTCTCTATAACTCATACCTTACCGGCAAGCATGAGCTGAACAGAAATGAAATTCAGCAGTTAGGTTTCAGAATAGCCCGAATGTGCAATGCCAAGATATACTGTGCAGATGCTTGGGGAGCACACACTACCCACATAGAGAAACTGCTGGATGATGATGAAAGTAATGAATATCTGGCTTTTGAAGAAAGCTTCTCAAACTCTCCCGACTCTGCTTTGTACTATGAAGATGAACCCATATTCAAGCAGCAAGGGATACTTGCACAACTGATACATCTCAACGATCCGGTACATATCAAGAAAGATTTAGGAAACTATCTTATCAAGCATTTCAAGTATGAATCCACCAAAGGCGATTATACCGGAACAGACTTTGAATCCGGAAGATGGTTCAACCGGAATCTAAGGATACTCAGGAATATCCAGCGGATTCCCGATACCGCCGGCAAACGGATACTGGTTATTTTCGGCGCAGCGCACATGAACATCCTGAACTATCTGTTTGAATGTTCTCCCGAATACAAACTACTGAATATAAACGATTACCTGAAGTAAATATCTATTTCTTCTATTTTATCGGAAATGAAAACTTTGGCGGTCTAATCGTAGGGCCTCCACCAAAGTCACCGCCGCCGCGTTTATCAAACACCACGTTGCGCAAAATCTCGTACATTATTCCGCCTACATCCAACCCCAGCTTAAACTTCTCGAAGCGGTAATAAGGTATCACAACGGGAACCGTCTGCCAACCTCCACGCATGGCATCGTAATAGCGCTGGGCACCGACCTCCATACCAAAACGTTCGGACATATCAAGAGACATCGTAGCACCATAACTATTAGTGCTCATCCCGTAAGAATTACCGATATCATACGAACCGAAGACATTGAAGGCAACCCGGTCGGAAGCACGATAAGTCAGCCTACCCGCAGTACTGAAGGCTTGCCCGGTGATACGAGACATATTTATCTTCATGGCATTGGCACGAAGTTGCAATGATAGCCGATCATTAAAGATATGCTGATATCCTAACGAAGCATTATTGAAACGCCCGATGCCCGGAATACTGGTCTGGCCCCCGGAACCGAATACCGCTCCATGAGGAAATTGCCTTAATACGCCTCCCGTACTATAATCGCCCCGGAATAGCGGAGAAGGATTTATATGATAAGGGATACGGAGTTCCTCTTTCAAGGAGAAAGAAGGCAAATCACCTAACTGTATAGGATTTATCAAAGGATATACGGTTTTTTCGGGAAGCAGGTTGACGGATGGAAGCTGAAATGTAGCTTTCGGCTTTATCAACATACTATCAAGAGTGAAGCGTGTACTATCTTCCTGTGCAGAAAGCAACTGCAAACCAGAAATGAACAGAAAAAATAATCCCCAACGAATTGGGAGCCAAGATATGCCAACCCTGCGTGTCATAATCTACCTCCTTTGTTTTTTACGGACTCTGTATACAAAAATAGCAAAAGGCTATCTGAATAACAAATAGTTGAGTACATTTCATCTTTGCCAGCAGGCTTTTTTAACGCAAGGGGAATTGTAGCGTAAATTCACTGTAACTCCCTTCCATACTTTCTACCTTCACCATACCGCCGTGGGCACTCACCACCTGCAACACATAATTCAATCCTAACCCGAAACCTGATGCACCCGTCTTACGACTGCCGGAAGCAATCCTCTCGAACTTATTGAATATCTTATGCTGTTCGCTCAAAGGAATGCCAATACCGTTATCATGCACTCTGACAATGGTCCCATCCTCTGTCTTTGTACCTGAAAGAACGATCAGAACCTCTTCATTAGAGTACTTGACGGCATTGTCCACCAGATTGGAAAGTATCTCACGCAGACAGAAAGCATCCGCATAAACACTACATCCTTCTTCACAATCAATATCGAAATGAACCGTCTTCGCCGCTTTCAACTGATACTTTTCCGCTATATCCCGCAGCAACGGTCTTAGGGCAATTTCTTCTTTATGTAGTTCCAATTCTCCACGATCTATCTCTGTCAGCATTACTACACGATTGGAAAGTGTCAGCAGATGTTCGCACTCATCTCCCATCACTTGCCTGTAGCGGACCAGCTTCTCCGGCTTATCCGCCAACTTACCACCTGCCAGGATATGCGCTCCCATCATGACAGACTGCAACGGTGACTTCATATCATGTATCATGGAGTAAGTAAAGTCCTTCTGAAACTGTTCCAACCGACGCTGTGCCCGCAACATACGTATCTGAAAGAAAACACAGAGAGATACGAAAAGGAAAGCAATAAGCAGCGGCACCTGCATATACCAAGTGGCACTCATTATAGTACGTTGTGGTGAACAAACCACAGCAAAGATGCAACTCGTACTATCCTTATCCAACGGAAACAACCGGGTAGTGATATCCCCGAAGTCAACAGCCGGACTACCTGTATAAAGTATCAACTCCCGGGACGGATATCTGATCCAATGGATATCCGCCCTATCCGGAAAACCTGTTTCCAAAAGCTGTTTTCTGAACACACTGTCGGCAAACTGCAAGGAAAACGGAATAGGCACACGGCTATGCAGACTGATCGTATCCTGTATATCATAAGCCATCTTCATACGGAAGCCTTCATCAAACTTATTGTAAAGATGCCGAATGGTAAGCAACTGTATCCGGTAGCGATAACCTTTCTCCAGATATACCTTATAAAGCTCGTCCATCATACGCCGCGGATAAGGGAGAAATTCTCCCGGCGAGCTATCCCAATTAAAATCAGGGTTAGCCTTAGTAAAAAGCGGATACCTATGTAAGTCTGCCTCCCGGTAGAAAGCCTCTTCCAATTGCTCCTCCGCCTGATACCGTATCTTTTGAGAGGTCGTATAATACAAATATCCAGACCAGACAGCCAGCAACAGGAATACTCCCACCAAGCTGACCATAGAAATTGCTTTAAGAGAAATATGCCGGCCCGTAGTTTCTTGCCGTACTTCTGCTTTGGCATGTGCCAGAGTAGCATTGGTTCTCTCAAAGAGTATGTTGCTTTGTGCCTCTATCTCTTGCCAGTTTTCTGTGGTTATCAAGTTCTTCATCCGGCTGACAGGATGTTTCATTTCTTCAGCCAACGTATAGAAGTCCTGTTGTTGTTTCTGCAAGTTATGCCGTTGGCGGAATACCGACTTCATCTGTACAATCAAGGCATAGACAGCCGTACCCAGCAATAGCCATGTAATGAATGACAGTAACAGGAGGCTCTTCTCCATCTCCTTGGCAGGGAAAGAAAGAATGGCACGGACAGCCTCCCCACGGGATTTAAAGGTAAAAGCTGTTTCGGAAGTAACAGCGGCAAAGTTACGGATACTTACCTGAGGATTGGTACTTGCCAGCACCTCATTTGTATTTACATTAATACGCTCCACGGTCAGCGTTCCATCCATGTCTAACTTCCGCAACTTATTGTGCAACACGCTATCTATGGTGGCTAACGGAATTTCTTTTATTCCATACACCCGTTGCAAAGCCTGTGCCGCCTGCTGGGAAGTACGCTTATTCCTTTCATCCCCATCCATCCGCTTGTATTTAGGGTTGGGTGCATACGCTATGACAGCTATTGAATTATCAGGATAAGGAAGGTTATTCACCAGATTATCCACTGTCTCCGTGAAAGACATCCAGAAGCACTTGTTCAGTGATTTCTCCGCTTCCTGCATCTGTGCATGAAAAGCATAAAGCATTCCGCCCAACTGTATCAACACAACAGCAATCAGACTCACAAGTGAAAGAGAGATGACAGTACGTAATTTCATCTTATCCGTTTATATTCGCCTGCAAAAATAGCAAATAACTATGGATCACGAAGTAATGCACTACTTTTTATATCGGACGAGAATGCGTTCTTTCCAGCCAATGGCAAGGCATGATGAAAAGAAGCGAACGGAAATCAGCATCTTACTGATTAAAAGAGGAATATAAAAATACATACAACTCTAAAAAACAAGAGAGCTTTCCAAAGTCGCAAAAGTGTCGTTAACCTAATGATAACATTACGATAACATTCATCCTCATGCCCCCGCCCTATCTTTGCAACATCAAAAGTAACGAAATGTATAACTTAAAAAATAAAACG
>ERZ894240.621-NODE-621-length-32380-cov-7.763465_pt1 | contig 32380 bp, 27 predicted proteins | sample MGYA00380298_ERZ894240 | MGnify/ENA primary metagenome ERZ894240 (study PRJEB32331, sample SAMN06328419) | human gut metagenome | biome: human gut microbiome; feature: stool | host: Homo sapiens | collected 2014-06-27 ... | reverse complement strand
AGTCACTGCTGGGTGGTGGCGGTGTGGACGGCTGCATTCATCGCGCTGCAGGACCGGAGCTGCTGGCAGAATGTGAAACGCTCCACGGCTGCGAAACCGGGAGCGCAAAAATCACGAAGGGCTACAAGCTGCCCTGCAAATATGTCATTCACGCTGTCGGTCCGCGCTGGTTGGGCGGTCAGCGTGGAGAGCGCGAGAGGCTGATTTCCTGTTACCGCACCGCCCTCTCTCTGGCGAAGGAATACGGATGCGAGTCGGTTGCGTTCCCGCTGATTTCCTCCGGCATTTTTGGCTATCCGAAGGATCAGGCTCTCAAGGTTGCGATTGACACCATCAGCAGCTTCCTTCTTGAAAACGATATGACGGTGTACATCGTCATTTTCGACCGCAAAGCCTACCAGATCAGCAGCAAGCTGTTTGCTGATATTGCAGCGTACATAGATGACCGCTTTGTGGACGAGCATACCGATAGTCGTTCCGAGCGTCTGCGCAGAATGAGTGCCTTCCGGATGGAAGAACCCATGCCTTGCGAGTCATCCGTTTGCGATGAAGCTATTGAAAAGATCACATTTCCTATGGCGGTCAGCTCCGAAAAGGCAGCATCCCTTGACGATGCTCTGGGACAGATCGATGAGAGTTTTTCGGAGATGCTTCTGCGGAAGATTGATGAACGCGGCATGACGGACGCACAGTGCTACAAGAAGGCAAATATTGACCGGAAGCTCTTCTCAAAGATCCGCTCGGACAAGTTCTACAAGCCTTCCAAACCCACCGTTATTGCCTTTGCCATCGCCCTTGAGCTGCCACTTGCGGAAATGAAGGATATGCTCATGAAAGCGGGCTTTGCACTCTCCCACTCCAACAAGTTTGACATCATCGTGGAGTATTTCGTGGAGCATGGAAACTATAACGTCTTTGAGATCAACGAGGCTCTGTTTGCCTTTGACCAGAGCCTCATAGGTGCCTAATCTGACTAACAGGAGGCTTAGAAGATGAAACAACACACCTACATCGCAATCGACCTGAAATCCTTCTACGCCTCCGTGGAGTGCAGGGAGCGCGGCTTAGATCCTCTGGACACAAACCTTGTTGTCGCAGACGAAAGCCGGACGGACAAGACCATCTGCCTTGCCGTCACGCCATCCCTCAAGAGCTACGGCATCTCCGGACGCGGACGGCTATTTGAAGTCAAGCAGCGTGTGAAGGAAGCAAATGCCGGACGGCAGCACGACGCGCCGGGACACAGGCTGGACGGCACATCACACTTCTTCTCGGAGCTGCAAGCAAACCCGTCTCTGGCGATTGACTTCATCATTGCGCCGCCTCGGATGGCGTACTACATGGAGTACAGCACCCGCATCTATCAGGTTTACCTCAAGTACATCGCGCCGGAGGACATTGTGGTCTACTCCATCGACGAGGTGTTCATGGACGTGACGGACTACCTGAATACCTACAAGCTCTCGGCACATGACCTCGCCATGAAGATCATCCTCGATGTGCTTGAGACAACCGGCATTACCGCAACCGCAGGGATCGGGACGAATCTCTTTCTCTGCAAGGTGGCAATGGACATTGTGGCGAAGCACATCCCCGCCGACAAGAACGGCGTCCGCATTGCAGAGCTGGATGAGATGAAGTTCCGGCGTGAGCTTTGGACGCATCAGCCTCTCACGGACTTCTGGCGCGTGGGTCGGGGCATTGCGAAAAAACTTGAGCAGAACGGGATGTTCACAATGGGCGATGTTGCCCTCTGTTCTGAACGGAACGAAGACCTACTCTATAAACTCTTCGGCAAGAACGCGGAATTGCTCATCGACCATGCGTGGGGCTGGGAACCGACTACCATTGAAGCAATTAAAGCCTATCGTCCCAGCTCCAACAGCCTCAGCTCTGGTCAAGTTTTACACTGTCCTTATCAGCCGGAGAAAGCAAAGCTGGTTGTGCGGGAAATGACGGACTTGCTTGTGCTGGACTTGGTGGACAAGGGGCTTGTCACCGACCAGATGGTTCTCACAGTTGGCTATGACATTGAGAACCTGACCGATCCGGCACGACGGGCAAGGTATCACGGCGCGGTGGAGAAAGACCCCTACGGTCGGGAGATTCCCAAACAGGCGCACGGCTCTATTAACCTCGACGGTCACACATCCTCTACCCGCAAAATAATGTGTGCTGTGTCAGAGCTGTTTGACCGGATCGTGGACAAGAATCTGCTTGTCCGCCGTATGTATGTTGTAGCAAACCATGTCCTGTCGGAAGCAGATGCCCCAAAGAAAAACGACGGTGTTGTTCAGCTCGACCTCTTCACCGACTATGCCGCCGAAGAGGAAAAGCAGAAAGCCGAAGACGCCGCCTTGGAGCGGGAAAGAAAAATTCAGAAGGCAGCTCTCGCCATCAAAAAGAAGTATGGCAAGAACGCCATCCTCAAGGCGATGAATCTTGAAGAAGGCGCAACCGCAAAGGACCGAAATGCTCAGATCGGCGGGCATAAGGCGTGAACAGCAATTCAATTTCAAGGAGAAAATATTTTGAGAACATACAAGGATAAAGAGGAATTAAAAGCCGAAATCAGCAAAGGCTTTGAAAAATACATTGCTGAATTTGATTCTATTCCGGAAGCCCTAAAAGATATAAGAGTAGCCGAGGTGGACAGAACACCGGCTGAGAATCTTGCTTATCAGATCGGTTGGACAACGCTGCTTCTAAAATGGGAAAATGACGAGAAGCGCGGAGTTGAAGTGAAAACACCATCAGAACTGTTTAGGTGGAATCAGCTGGGCGATCTATACCAATGGTTCACAGATACATACTCTCATTCATCCTTAGTGGAATTGAAGGATCAGTTAAAAGGAAACGTTACTTCTATCCAGACAATGATTGATTCTATGAGTGAAGAAGAGTTATTTCAACCGCACATGAGAAAGTGGGCAGATGATGCTACCAAAACAGCGGTATGGGAGGTTTACAAGTTTATTCACGTCAATACCGTTGCTCCCTTTGGAACATTTAGAACGAAGATCAGGAAGTGGAAAAAGGCAACGCTGTAACTATTATTTGACTGTAAAAGGAGATGTGGGATGCACATGAAAAGCAAATATGATGAGATTATAGGGCGTCCTCACCACGTCTCCAAGACGCGACCACAGATGCCAATGTCAGATCGTGCGGCGCAGTTCGCTCCCTTCGCAGCACTCACCGGCTACGATGCTGCCATCAAAGAAACCGGGCGTCTAACCGATGATAAGATCGAGCTTGACGAGGAAGCATTGACTGCATTGGACATGAAGTATCAGCTTCTCATGGACGCCCTTGATGATGCACCGGAAGTCACCATTACCTACTTCCAGCCTGATGAGCGGAAGGCTGGCGGCAAATATATAACGGCAACCGGCGCGCTCAAAAAAGTCGATGATTTTGAGCGGCGAATCACCATGCAGGACGGCACGAAGATTCCGATGGATGACGTTATAAGCATTGACGGGGAGCTGTTCTCATCGCTGGAATAATGTCGCTTGCCATGCGACCAAACGAAGTGAATACCAAAGTACAATATGACTGTAAGGTGAGACACCAAGCAGTCATATTTTTATATGCGGAGGTACTGAACATGAGAAAGAAGTTAACGGAGATCGTATTCATCCTTGACCGCAGCGGCTCAATGAGCGGACTGGAAGCAGACACCATCGGAGGCTTCAACTCCATGATTGAAAAGCAGAAAAAGGAGAAAGGTGAGGCATTGATCTCTACCGTCCTCTTCGACAACGTGATCGAGGTTATTCATGACCGCTTACCGGTTCAAAAGGTCGAGCCGATGACCGACAAGGACTATTCCGTTCGCGGCTGCACCGCCCTTCTGGATGCTATCGGCGGAGCAATTCATCACATTGGAAATGTCCATAAGTACGCAAGAATTGAGGATGTGCCTGAACACACGCTGTTCGTCATCACAACGGACGGCATGGAGAATGCAAGCCGCCGTTATGATAGCGAGAAGGTCAAGAAAATGATTGAGCGACAGAAGGAAAAGTACGGCTGGGAGTTTCTATTTCTCGGTGCAAACATCGACGCCGTTGAGACGGCAAAGCATTTTGGAATTGGTGCAGACCGAGCGGTCAACTACCACTCTGACCACGCGGGAACGCAGCTCAACTATGAAGTTCTGAGCGAAGCGGTTTCCGCCGTCCGTTGCAGCGTACCGCTGGGTACGAATTGGAAAAAGCGTATTGATGAGGACTTCAATTCCAGAAAGACTAACTATTAGAAGTCAACCCCAAATGTGTGGAAAGGTGAAAATAATGCAGACGATTCAAAAAAGGTATGGCAAAGCTGACGTCCGTCGGACGCCTAACTGAGCTTATTATAAGAACTTAAGCTGCACGCCTGTACGGCTGCCGAGATTTCTCCAAGGCGTAGATCAGCCGAACCAATTTCTTAGCGGCATGAGAAAGTGCAACATTGTAATGCTTTCCTTCAGCTCGCTTTTTAGCAAGGTAAGCCGCAAAGCCCGGATCCCAATGGCAGACATACTTGGTCGCGTTGTAAAGCGCATAGCGCAAGTAGCGAGAGCCTCGTTTCTCCATGTGAGAGTAGGTTCCAGCCAATGAAAGATGCCCTGATTGATAGGTGGACGGTGACATGCCTGCATAGGCAAGGATCTTGTCTGGAGAATCGAAAAAGGAGAAATCACCGATTTCGGCAAGGATCATAGCTGCCATGCGAAAACCCATGCCGGGAATAGTCGTAATGGGAGACTGAAGTTCTTCCATGATGGCCTCAATAGCTGCTTCAATATCTTTAATCTCTGAATCTAATTCACGGATCAAGCGGATTGTATGACGCAACTCAAGCGATTTAGCGGGCATAACAGAACCGATTGAACGCTTGGCAGCATCACGAATTTCTGTTGCCATATCTCGTCCATATCGGCCTTTAGAGGCATCTTTCAGGAGAGATTTCAAGTGCGTCAAATGAGCTTCGGCAATCTGCTTTGCTCCGGGAAATTCAATGAGAAGTGCGTAAACAGACGACATATGCAGCGTTGGCACCAGTTTTTCTAACTCAGGAAACAGTATGGTAACTAAACGTGAAACTGACTGTTTCAGTTGTGCTCTTTCACGAACTTTATCAAATCGGTATCTGGTTAGTGACTTTAACTCTTCGTTGTGGTATGCTGTATCTGTGTAGGACTTGAGGTCCACATTAGACATAAGCATAGCTGCGATAGTTTTAGCATCAACCCGATCAGTCTTGGTTTTACGAAGACTCATACTTTTTCGGAAAAGGTTGGTGTGCAGCGGATTGATAACATAGGTTGGCAGGCCTTGGTTAAGCAGAAATCCGAGAATGTTGTAGCTGTAATGTCCAGTAGCCTCAAGTCCTACTTTTATTTTGTCATCTGGACTTGTGCAGCCGTGAATCTTTTGTAGCAAGGTATCAAATCCATCTGCATTATTAGGAATGGTGAATACACCTGCAAGGACTTTCCCTTCCGAATTCAGGATAACGCAATCGTGCTTATCCTTGGCAACATCAATACCCACACAAATCATAATGAATACCTCCGATATGTTTATTTGATGCCGGTTCCACAGAACACTTTACTCTTGTAACCTTGTTCAACATAAACCGTCTGGCGGTATCTAACTGATTAACAATACCGTAAAGGGCTGTGGTCGGAGCCTTCCGTGAACCGTCTGACGGTAGGAGTTGCGAACCAATCCACAGCATCCTTTACATTGTAGCACAGCCCTTGGAGAGGGGATCTAATAACTACTACTCTATAATACAAGGACGGGAGAAAGCAATGAGAACGATCACCGTAAAAGGGACAGGCAATGTCTCCGCAAGACCGGATTACATCATCCTCTCCTTGAACATTGAAACCTTATCTGAATCCTATGACCGTGCAATGTCGGAAGCTGCCGAGAGAATCGAAAGACTGCAAGGTGCCGCAGTCCGCGTTGGGTATCGCAAAGAAGACTTGAAAACCACGAGCTTTGATGTCCAGACAAAGTACGAGAACGTCAAGGATCGGCAAGGAAATTACAAGCGAGAGTTTGCTGGGTATGCTTGCAACTATCGCCTGAAACTTGCCTTTGACTTCGACAGCAAGCAGCTTGCACAGGTTATTTCTGCGATTGCAGAATGCGGTGCGAAGCCGGAACTCAGTATTGTATTCACTGTAAGAAACCCGTCAGTGGTCAGCGATGAGCTGCTGATCAGCGCGACGGAGAATGCCAGAGCGAAGGCGGAGATTCTTTGCAAAGCATCAGGCAGTACGCTTGGGCAGCTACTCAATATTGACTACAACTGGGGCGAACTCAATGTGTATTCCAGAACGAGCTACGAGGTCGAAGACTGCATCCAGCCGCTTATGGCAATGAGCAAGTGCGCCGCACCTGAGATTGAGCCAGATGATATTGATGTGACAGATACAGTGGCTTTTACATGGGAAATCCAATAATTTTTCGACTTTTTTGAAATCCGGTACTCAACAAACGCTCTTATTGTGTCCGTTGTAAAGTGAAGGGACATTTCACGGAGGAATCTTCGGGGAATACGATTTTGGGAGATTAGCAAGCACAGCCGGTGTATATACACACGGCGATTTTGGATTAAGGAAACCCTCCCCTTAATCCCGAAAATGCTTGTTGGGATGTCTCCCAAACCCTCTATCTTTACGAAAGGACAAACCGCTTATGGCAAACAGAACACGACCAAATCAGATACTCTTCTTTGTTTCAGATGACGAGAAGCGGATTATCAAAGGAAAGATGAAACAGCTTGGTACAAAGAACATGGGAGCGTATCTTCGTAAGATGGCGATTGACGGTTACATCATCAAAGTGGACTACACGCAGCAGAAGAAACTTGCCGCCGCAGTATCTCGTGCAGCGGCAAATATCAATCACATTTGCCGCCGAATTAACTCCACAGGACACTTCTATGAGGACGATGTTGCAGAGCTGAAAGAAAGGCAGGCTGAGATATGGCGATTACTAAAATCAAGCCAATCCGAGGAACTGTGAACAAGGCTCTCGCATACATTCTTGATCCGCAGAAAACAGATGACCAGCTCTATGTCTCTTCCTACGGATGTGCTGCCAGTGATGCCGCAGCGAAGGAATTTGAGTGGACAAGATCTCTTGCCGTTCAACAAGGAATGCAGATGCCAAAGGTGATTGCCAGACATCTGATTCAATCCTTTGCGGTTGATGAAGTCAGCCCGGAACAAGCGCATGAAATCGGTAAGCAGTTTGCCGACGAATGGCTCAAGGGAAAGTACGAGTATGTGATTGCAACGCACATCGACAAGGGGCATTGCCACAATCACATTATCTTCAACGCAGTCAACTATGTAGACTTCCATGCGTACCGAAGCAATAAGAAAACCTATCGTGAGATGCGGCATCTCAGTGATGAGATATGTGCTGAACACGGGCTGTCAGTTATTCCTCCCTCTCAGGGAAAAGGCATGGACTACAAGGAATACACCGAAGCCAAACGCGGTACAAGTTGGAAGCAAAAACTCAAGCAGACCATTGATCGCTGTGTGATCACATCAAAGGACTACGATGAGTTTTTGAAGCTGATGCAGGACGCCGGATATGAAATCAAAACCGGCAAATACATCTCCTTCCGTGCCGAAGGGCAAGAGCGTTTCACCCGTGCAAAAACCATCGGAGATAACTACACCGAGGACCGGATCAAGGAGCGCATTCAAGGACGCAATGCCCGCAGACGGCAGATGCAGAACGGTAGGAAGAACATCTCTCTCATCAGCGATATTCAAAACAGAATTAAGCAGATCGACAGCAAGGGCTTTGAGCATTCTATGAAGATTAAGATCCTCAAAGAAGCCGCCAGAACGCTAAACTACCTCACTGAGAACGAGCTGCTTCAATATGCCGATCTTGAAAAGAAAGTCGAAGACATTCATAGTTCTTATGAGCGTACCGGCGCTGACTTGAAAGTCGTTGAAGCGCAGCTCCGAAAGGTGCAGCCGCTTATCAAGAATATCTCAACCTATCAAAAGCTCAAGCCGGTCTATGATGCCTACTCAAAGACGAAGAACAAGCCGAGTTTTCGAGCTGCGCACGAGGCAGAGCTTGTCGTTTTTGAAGCAGCAAAGAGTACATTGCTTGCTATGCAAGATGGTGAAAAACTTCCAAGTATGAAGTCTCTGCAAGCCGAGCAGCAACGCCTTTTGGAAGAGCAGCAGCGTCTCTACGACGAACGAGCAAGGCTCAAAAAAGAGGCTAAAGTGATTGATACCATGAAGGCAAATGTCGATGATTTCCTCAGTCCAACGCTTTCACAGGAGCATGAAAAAGCCAAAAGTAGCGAGTTGGAATAACCACCAAAGCCTGAGCCGTATGAATAAATTGGCTCAGGCTTTCTTCTTTGTAATGCGCTCCATGAACTTGAAATATATTTTGAATTTTTGGAGTATCGTATTGAAAATTTGAAGCGTTTGGTGTATAATATAATGAGTCTCACTATAAGCGTTTGAGAGAGGTGCTTTTATGAAGATAAGCTATAAGAAATTATGGGTCATGCTCATCGAAAGAGAGATCCCAAAATCAACTTTACGCAAGGATATAGAGCTGTCTCCTGGCACGATGAGTAAGCTCAATAAGAACGAGGATGTAGCTCTCTCTGTTCTGCTGCGCATTTGCGACTATTTGAATTGTGACATTGGAGATATATGTGAAGCTGTGCGAACGGGCAAGAAGTAGGTCCGAGTTTTCGTGCGGCTATTTTGTTATAGGTAGAGAAAAATACCTCAGCGAAAGGAGCATATATGGATGTCCTTGAGAATGCTGTGACTGAGAAAAATGCCCTCGTTGAAGCGGAGGCGTTTCCCACAGATGATCGAGTCACCTACAGAGACAGCACCTATGAAATTGTTTCTAAGGTTGCATATTTGATTGGTGTTCCGAAACGAATTTTTGATAATGAGCATGAAGCACCCAAAATAGAGATATACGAAAAACTTGATGCAGACAAAACGGCACGGATAATCCGTCATTTGTGTATCATAAGGACAGCGATTGAAAGAAACTTCAAGCATATCAACGAGCGCATGAAGTTTAGTTATCTCTCAATCAGCAGTATGCCGGAATACGTGCCGCAGGATAGCCTTCAACAACTAAATGCGGATGGCATTAGTTTTATAAAGAAGTCCAGCACGAAGCTAAGTCAGCATATCGTTGAGATAAACAAGCTGATTTCTGATCGGATCAATAATTGCAAGAAGCTATTTCCTCTTTGGCTGAATTGGCTGTATGTAAAAAACCTCTTTCTCATGCCAGATGGCTTGAAAGAGGAAGGGACAAAAGCAGCAGCAGATATTTATTACGCTCACTTGCTCTTTTATCCTTACCAGATGTATATAAACTGGGAACCGGAGGATGTCGGTAATCTGCTCTATAACGATAAAAAATTCGTGACGCTGCTTTATCAAATGAACGGTGACTACTTTACAGAGTACAGTAAAGTTTCTGATGCTGGAAGTTACATTAAAGGAAGCATCTACGAGTTTATTGGTAGCAGCGAAAAGGTTGTCGTAGTGGTAGATTGTGAAAACTCTGATCCGTACAAGCTCTGCGCTACGCTCAAGAATCTTGACTATCAGTACACACAGAAGATAGCATCCATCATCCTGTTTGATGATGTGCATAGTGCATCTGCTTGGCGTATTCTGGATAGTTTTACCCACATCCCGGTCGAACACATGATGACCGAACGGGTAAAGCAGAACAAGTCTCTGGTCGATGTGATGCTGATTGCCCGAACTTGTCAGGAACATTACAAAAACAATGTGGATTCCTTTATTTTGGTGTCCAGCGACTCCGACTATTGGGGACTGATTTCTTCTTTACCGGAGGCTCGGTTCCTTGTCATGATAGAGCGCGAAAACTGCGGACCGGATTTGAAGAACGCACTTGTCAATGCCGGTATATTCTATTGCTACATTGATGACTTCTACTCCGGCAATGCAGAGGATATTAAGATCGGCGCCCTGTTCAAAGAGATGTATCATTACATAGATCAGGCGGTGCGGCTGAATATCTACGAGATGTTCACAGAGGCGTTAAGAGCGACTCGAATTGAAATGAGTTCTTCGGAACAGAAACAGTTTGTGGACAAGTATTTGAAAACGATGCAAATGTCCATTGCGGATAATGGCGATGTGACATTGGAAATAAGACGAAAATGAGTCCGTTATATCGGACAGTAGCCGTGATAGAATAAAATGAGGATCGGTTGGCAACCAAAAATGATCCTCAAGTATTGGAGATGAAGATATGGCATACCAGAGCGAAGCGGCTCTTGAGCAACAATTCATAGAGCAGCTAAACAAGCAGGAATACAGCACAGTCGATATTCCTGATTATGACGCATTGGTGGAGAACTTCAAAGTTCAGTTTGAAGCCTTCAATGCGCCCAAACTTGATACGCCTATCACCGATAAAGAGTGGGAGCGTATCTTTAACCTCATGCTTGGAAAGTCCGTGTTCCAGAGCGCAAAAATTCTGAGAGACAAGTTTGTCCTTGAGCGTGAGGACGGGACGAAGGTTTACCTTTCCTTCTTCGATCAGGATCACACCAAGAATATCTTCCAAGTTACACATCAGACAACGGTTGTAGGCAAGTATGTCAACCGCTATGATGTAACGATTCTTGTGAATGGCTTGCCGTTGATTCAGGTCGAGTTAAAGCGCAGGGGGATTGACATTCGAGAAGCAGTCAATCAGGTCATGCGCTATAAGAAGCACTCCTATAACGGACTGTATCACTTCATTCAGCTTTTCATTGTCTCCAACGGCGTTGATACCAAATACTTTGCCAACTCCGACAGGGACTTGATGTATAGCCTCGCCTTCTTCTGGACGGATTTCAACAACATCCGTATTACCAACCTGAAGGACTTCTCAATCTCTTTTCTGGCAAGGGATCACATCATCAAGATGCTGACACGCTATACCATCCTGAACGATACGGATAAGATTCTGATGGTTATGCGCCCCTATCAGGTGTATGCCGTAGAAGCCCTTATAAGGCAGGCTACGCTCACAAATCGCAACGCCTATATCTGGCATACCACCGGTGCAGGAAAGACGCTGACATCCTTTAAGACAGCTCAAATCCTCGCAGCCAATCCGAACATCAAGAAGGTTATCTTCCTTGTTGACCGTAAGGACTTGGACTCTCAGACCACCGAAGAGTTTAACAAGTTTGAGGCTGGCTCTGTGGATGTCACAGATCGCACAGACATTCTTGTGCGGCAAATGAAGGATAAGAACCGGCAGCTCATTGTCACGACGATGCAGAAGATGGCAAATGCCGTTAAGCGTCCTCAATACGAAAAGGTAATGGACGCATACCGTGACGAAAAGGTTGTCTTCATCATTGATGAATGCCACCGCAGCCAGTTCGGAGATATGCACAAGGATATTGTTCGGCATTTCAAGAAAGCGCAGTTCTTTGGCTTTACCGGTACGCCCCGTTTTGAAGTGAACGGAAAGACGGAGGGCAAGATCACACAGACCACCGAAATGCTGTTTGGGGAATGTTTGCATAACTATCTGATCAAGGATGCTATCTTCGATAACAATGTCCTCGGTTTCCATATTGAGTACATAAAGACGATGGAAGGCGATTTTGACTGGGACGATCCGACATTGGCTGACGCGATTGATGTTGGCGAACTCTATATGTCTGATGAGAGAATGTCCCTCATCGCAAACCACATCGTCCAGAACCACAAAGCCAAAACGAGAAATGGTCAGTACACGGCTATCTTTGCCGTTTCCTCCATTGAAGCTCTTGTCAAATATTACGACATCTTCAAGAAAATCAAACACGATCTGAATATTAGCGGTATCTTTTCCTATGGGCAGAACGAAGATGCTGAGGGCAAGGACGAGCATAGCCGGGATGCCTTGGAGCGTATCATCAAGGACTATAACGAGATGTACGGCACGAATTTCTCTACCGACACCTTCTCTGCATATCACAAGGATATTTCAGATCGAGTCAAAGGAAAGAAAACAAAGTCGCTGGACATTCTTATCGTCGTGAATATGTTCCTGACCGGCTTTGACAGCAAGCAGCTCTCTGTGCTGTATGTGGACAAGGATTTGAAGTATCATGATTTGCTGCAAGCCTATTCTCGCACGAACCGTGTCGAGAAAGAAACCAAACCGTTTGGTATCATCATTTGCTACCGCAACCTCAAGAAACGGACAGATGATGCGCTGACGCTCTTCTCCAAGAGTCAGGACACCTCCGGCATTGTCGTTCCGGGCTATCAGTATTTTGTTGAGAAGTTCAATGAAATGGTTATGAAGCTCAAGGAAGTGGCACTCTACCCTGAGTCCGTCGATACCATGCAGAGCGAGGATGACCAGAAGAAGTTTGTCATCACTTTCCGTGAGCTGACAAAATACCTCCAATCCTTGCAGACATTCATTGAGTTCAGCTTTGATCAAGATGCGCTCATCATGTCCGAGCAGGAGTATCAGGACTACAAGAGCAAGTATCTGATGCTTTACTCCCGGCAAAAAACTGATCGAGAAGTCGTATCTGTCCTGAATGATGTGGACTTCTGCATTGAGATCATGGAGAGTGACCGCATCAATGTTGCCTATATCATGAACTTGATCCGCAACATCCACTTTGATGACAAGAAGCAGAAGGACTACGACATCAAGCACATCAAGGAAGAATTGAGCAGAACGGATAATCCGCAGTTGCTTCGCAAGGTTGAAATTCTTCAAGCGTTCTTGGATCGTGTCGTTGTCGGACTTGAAAGTGCGGATGAGATTGACGCTGCATACAACGACTTTGAAAATGAAGCAAAACGAGAAGAGATCGTTGCTTTCGCAAAGACTGAGGATATTGATTCCTCCATGCTGACGGACATCATTTCTGAGTATGAGTTCTCCGGCACAATGGATGCAGGAAACATCCGTGACCGTATTGAGAAGCCCATGCCGCTGCTCAAGAAGAGGTCTTTGGTCAACCGGATCGTCGAATTTATCCGGCAGCATACTGAGAAATACCAATAAGGAGAGAGAACAATGGATAATTCTATTCAGGCTCATCAGAAAGAGCTTTGCAACAAACTATGGGCGATGGCAAATGCCCTGAGAGGTAATATGGAGGCATACGAGTTCAAGAACTATATCTTGGGCATGATCTTCTATTACTACCTCTCCGACAAGACCGAGAAGTACATGGTTAATCTTCTCAAAGACGATAATATCAGCTACGAGGATGCTTGGAATGACGAAGAATACAAGGCTGCCATCGTAGAAGAAGCTCTGCGTGACCTCGGCTACATCATCGAACCGGAGTATTTGTTCCGCAAGATGGTCAAGATGGTTGAAAACCGTTCCTTCGACATTGAGTTCTTGCAGAAAGCAATCAACGCTCTGATGGAATCCACTATCGGCAACGATTCACAGGAAGACTTTGACGGATTGTTCTCCGATATGCAGCTCGATTCTACGAAGCTGGGGCATACCGTTAAAGATAGAAGTGCTGTCATGGCGAAAATCATTGCTTCTCTGGACGAGATCAATTTCAGCGTGGATGACACGAAGATTGATGTGTTGGGTAATGCCTACGAGTATCTGATCGGTCAGTTCGCTGCCACAGCCGGTAAGAAAGCCGGTGAGTTCTATACGCCTTCGGGTCCTGCCGAGCTGCTGTGCCGCCTTGCTTGTCTTGGCTTGACCGATGTTAAGGACGCAGCCGATCCGACTTGCGGCTCCGGCTCTTTGCTGCTTCGTCTCAAGAACTATGCAAATGTGCGTAACTACTACGGTCAGGAATTGACCTCGACCACCTATAACCTTGCCCGAATGAACATGATCCTTCGTGGCATCCCTTATCGTAACTTCAATATCTACAATGGCGATACGCTTGAACATGACTACTTTGGAGACATGAAGTTCCGTGTTCAGGTTGCAAATCCTCCGTATTCTGCAAATTGGTCTGCTGATATGCACTTCATGGAGGACGAGCGTTTCAATGAATACGGCAAACTTGCGCCTAAAAGCAAGGCTGACTTTGCTTTTGTGCAGCACATGGTTTACCACATGGACGAAGATGGACGAGCTGTTGTCCTGCTGCCTCACGGCGTTCTGTTCCGTGGCGCAGCCGAAGAAATGATCCGTAAGCACCTGATCCAAAAGCTGAATGTGCTGGACGCTGTTATCGGTCTTCCTGCAAACCTCTTCTTTGGCACGGGCATTCCGGTGTGTGTTCTTGTACTCAAGAGGGAGCGCAACGGCAACTCTGATAACATTCTCTTCATTGATGCGTCCAACGACTTTGAAGCCGGAAAGAATCAGAACATCCTCCGTGAGTGCGACATTGATAAGATCGTCGAAACCTACGAGCATCGTGTGGATGTCGATAAGTACGCCCATGTTGCCACTATGCAGGAGATTGAAGAGAACGGATTCAATCTGAACATTCCTCGCTATGTTGATACCTTTGAGCCGGAAGAGGAAATTGACCTCAATGCTGTTGCAGCAGAAATCCGCAATATTCAGGCTGAGATCAAAGGCATCGACGCACAACTGAAACCGTTTTTCGATGAGCTGGGACTTGATTTCCCCTTTGATGTGGAGGGCAAATAATTATGGAAAATGTATCCTCAAGTAACGGTCTTGAGAAGCGTCCGAAACTCCGGTTTCCGAGCTTCGATGAGCCGTGGAAAGCTGAGAAACTTTCAGATTTTGCTGAGCGTGTCACACGGAAGAACACCAATAACGAAACGAGTCTTCCCCTCACAATTTCGTCCAAAGACGGGCTTGTGGATCAGATCAGCTACTTCAATAAGACCGTTGCCAGCAAAGACATGAGTGGCTATTATCTCTTGAAGAATGGCGAATATGCCTACAACAAGAGTTATTCAGTCGGGTACGACTTTGGCTCCGTCAAGCGTCTTGACCGCTATGATATGGGCGCGCTTTCAACACTCTATATCTGCTTTGCACTCAAGAAACACGATTCTGATTTTATAAAAGCCTACTTCGATTCGCTCAAATGGTATCGTGAAATTTACATGATCTCTGCCGAAGGAGCAAGAAATCATGGGCTTTTGAATGTTCCAACTGATGAGTTCTTTGACACAAAGCATTACATACCGATGGATTTAGCGGAGCAGCGAAAAATCGCAAACTTCATGATTGCGTTAGAGCGTCGAATAGTGGCGCAGCAGTCCCTCGTGGACAACCTCAAGAAGTATAAAAGAGGTGTCGTTAAGGCGATTATGACTAAACAAATACGCTTTGTGGACAAGAACGGAAAACCATATCCTGAATGGTCAGCTTGCACTCTCCAAGATGCGGTTGACTTTCTTGACGGTCAACGCAAGCCGCTCGAAAGTGCTGATCGTGCCAAACGGCAGGGAAAATATCCGTACTACGGTGCATCTGGAATTATTGACAGTATTGATGACTATATTTTCGATGAGCCACTTATTCTTCTTGGAGAAGATGGGGCAAATATCATTAACCGTAGCTCTCCGTTATGTTTTATTGCGACGGGCAAATACTGGGTTAATAACCACGCTCATGTAATGCGTCCGCACAAAGGGCAAAATATTAGATTCCTGCGTGAACTGCTTGAAAGCCTTGACTATACACGCTACAATACCGGAACAGCACAGCCTAAGTTAAATCAGGAGAAATGCCGGACAATACCTCTCAGTCTGCCTATATATGAAGAGCAATGCCACATCGCTGATTTTCTTGCTGCCCTTGAGCATAAATGCGCACAAGAAAACGAAGAACTTGAGGGCATACTTCAAACTAAAAACGCCTTAATGCAGCAACTTTTTATATGAAGAGCTGTTGTAGCAAGCCTTCTTTTATTCTGACAAGTTTACAGAGGTTGCGTATTTCCTGCTCGATACGATTATCCCAACTATTCAATAGTTCTGCGATTCGTTGCCGATCCTTTTTTGATGGTAAAGGGACTTCGATATTTGCAATAGATGTCGCCAATATATGCTTAATCGTGTTACCTGTTGTAATTGCGGCGATTTTCTTTTTCCCGTCATCCGAATTTATATACTGGCAAATATAGTCAGATGCGCACTCGCCTCCATTGCTCATAATGATAAGTGCATGGCAGTTTGAACCTGCATAGTTATCACCTACGACTGCGCACTCTCCGACATGACCGGATTGAACGACAAGAATATCATTGCTTTTTAGGATATTCTTGCTATGTTTCTGATTGAAAGCTTGAGTGACATAGAAAGCAGTTTCATCAGAGATTTTACCGTCATGGATGTTAGTCCCTTGCAGATACCGCACACCGTTTTCTTGGCTGGTAAAGAACGGTGTTACCGTACCTACGAATCCATTCCGAATGAAAGGAAATAGTTCGCCAAGTGACGCAACCGTACTCTTAGGGAACAGTTCGCTATTCGTTGAAAAAACTGCCTTAGATAATCCTCTTTTATACTTCTGATCAAGCAAGCAGAATGGAGCTATATGACCGACAAAATCCCTTGCAGTAGCGGAATATCTCTGCTACCGCAAGGGATTTACCTTTGCTACAAGCCAGTATTCGGTTGCTGAAATAGTCCTCAAGTAACGGTCTTGAGAAGCGTCCGAAACTCCGGTTTCCGGGCTCCGATGAGCCGTACAGAACAATTACATTAGGTCAAATCGCTTCATTGGTTAATCGTACTGATCCCACCTCAAATGCGCCTATTATGATGCTTAGTGCAGGAAATGGCTTTATCATGCAGTCCGAAAAGTATTCACGAGACAATGCTGGTCAAAGTCTCAAGAAATATATTCTCCTAAAGAAAGGCGAATTGGCATACAATCACGGTGCATCAAAAGCAAAACAGTATGGCTGCTGTTACGAGCTGACCGAAGATGAGGCGCGTATTCCGTATGTCTATCATTGTTTCAAGGTCAGTGGCGCAGAGCATACGCCCTATGTTGCTACTGCCTTGAATAATCCTAAGATAGATAGACAGCTTAAACGCCTTGTTTCTTCAAGCGTTCGTATGGACGGGTTGCTGAACATCTCTTTTGATGATTACATGAGTGTAATTCTTCACTTACCTTCATTGAAGGAACAAACTCACATTGCTGATTTCCTCAAAAAACTTGATGAACGGATAACTGCACAAGAGAAACTTGTGGCATCCCTCAAGAAGTATAAAAGAGGTGTCGTTAGCAAAGTCTTTTCGGAGATTGAAAGAGAATGCAGCACGATCCGCTTAGGTGATTATGTGAGCATTCATCGAGGCGGCTCGCCTCGTCCAATAGACGCTTATATTACTGATGATACGGATGGCATCAACTGGATCAAGATTGGCGATACTTCTGCTGATGACCTTTACATTACTCGGACAAGAGAAAAAATTGTTCCCTCTGGTGCAAAGAAATCCAGAAGAGTTTTTCAGGGGGATTTGATCTTATCAAACTCTATGAGTTTTGGAAGACCGTACATCCTTCAAATTGACGGTTGCATCCATGACGGGTGGCTACTCATTCGAGATGAGAACAATGTCTTTGAGAAGAGATTCTTGTGTTACTATCTCGGCTCAGATAATGTGATCGCTCAATATAAACGCTTTGCTGCTGGTAGTTGCGTAAACAATCTTAATTCTGAATTGGTGGGAAATGTTGAAATCTGCTGTCCGCCTTACAGAACACAACAAAAAATCGCAAATATGCTAACTGTTTTGGATTCGCGTATAGATCACGCAAGTCGTACTCATGTGGCACTACTGCGAATTCGCACTTCATTTTTGCAACAGCTCTTTATATGAAGAGCTGCTGCAACATAAAGCATCGCAGTCTGCTTAAACTGCTCCGACGCTGTTCTTCATTAGAAATACGAGCATCAACTTTGCATAAAAAACTTCCCCAATATCGTTGCTCGTCGATGGAGGGATAAGGAACTTCTATTCCCTCAAGATTTTTTCGACTGATCCTTTGGCGTGTTCCACCGGCAAGAAAGGAATTAACTGTTTTTAGATATTGCTCAGAACATAGGAATTGGAGAAGGTAATTCCTATCTATGACAGATGAGTCTGTTCTGATAACAGTGCAATCAACGGCTGTAATCCTTTTTTCTGTGCTTTTGGGCAATAGGCAGGCTCTCCCGGCTGGCTCTGGCAATCTGGAAATGAGAATATCACCGTCATATATTTCCAAACAGTTTAGGCGGTGGAATGTAGTCTCTGAAATGTATTTGGCATTTTGAGTTTTATCTATGTAAACGCCAAAGCCGACATTTCCCGTCTGAATAAGTCGGATTCCATCTAATGCTTGATCCTTAGACTCAATCCAATCACCATCGGCAAATAATACGGAAACTTCCTTAAGATTTCGCTTCTCGCAACTATCACTCAATTTAGCAAAAACCTTTCGTAGCAATCCTCTTTTATACTTCTTGAGGGATGCCACAAGTTTCTCTTGTGCAGCAATTCTCTCATCCAGACTTTGGAGGAAGGATGCAATTTTGCTCTGTTCCTGCTCTGACGGAAGATTGATGGGCATAGCAAAGAAAGTATCGTCTTTGATGCTTACTCTGTCATGTCTCGCACCACTATCGCCAGACATATAAATGTATCTATGCCAAGCCGATGACCGGAAATACCACTCGTAGTACAGTGGGTTAATTTCGCCTTTTGCATGAAAACAAAGATACAGCGGTGAAACAATGCCATCCTCTGCATACTTGTAGCTGCTGATCGGACCGTATGGAGCGTCGGATGATTTACGCGGATTATATACGAAGTCATTTTGCCGGATGATATAATAGCCGCTTGTGTTATCGCTGTTTGCGATGTCCTTATCAAAATACTCGCGTTGCGGAATAAGACCGAGCTTTGCTGAATTGCAAATTACATTTGTGATATGACCATCAGCGTTTTTCTGTGTGCTTTTAGAGAAAAGTGCAGATAAAGTAGTTTCTTTCCACGGATCATCGAAGCCCGGAAACCGGAGTTTCGGACGCTTCTCAAGACCGTTACTTGAGGAATATACTGCCCTGATTATCCCTCCAACGGATAATGTTCGTGGAGGTGGTCAATATGACTAACAATACACAATTCAAGACGCTTGTGAACACTTGGCTAAATCAAAAGCAGCCAATGATCACGCCGTCAACCCATGCCAGCTTTACTCTGATTGCCGAAAATCATCTAATTCCATACTTCGGCAAGCGTAAGATCGGCAGCATCACCGAAACGGACATCCAGAGCTACATTTCGTACCTCCATGATGCCGGTAGGTTGGACAAGACCGGAGGGCTAACGGTAAAGACCATCCGGGATGTGATCCTCGTTCTCAGACTTTCAATGGAGTTTGCGTACAAAGAAAGGGCAATTCCACTGCTGAACTGGGATCTCGTCGAGTACCCGAAGGAACTTGGCATTAAGAAGGTAGTTTCTCTTTCAAAGGATCAGGAGCAAGCTCTGATTCAGTGTATCTACATGAACTTGAACAGGAAGACTGCTGGCATTCTCATTGCACTCTTTACCGGAGTACGCATTGGAGAACTCTGCGGATTGCAGATGAAGGACATCTCGTTGACAGATAAGACCATCAGCATCAATAAGACTGTCCAGCGCATCTATGACAAAAAGAAGGGCGAGTCCTATCTTCACATCGGACCGCCCAAAACGAAAACTTCTGCAAGGACGATCCCTGTTCCGTCTCTTCTGATGAACATTATCAAGAAGTTCTACACGGATAACCCTAACCACTACTTCTTGACCGGCAAAACAAAGCCGACAGAGCCTCGTACTTATCGACAGTTCTTCACCCGTTTCCTGAAACGGAATGGATTGGAGAAGGTGAAGTTCCATGAGATCCGACATACATTCGCGGTCAGGGCGATTGAGATACCGGAGTTTGATATAAAGTCGCTCTCTGAAATTCTCGGTCATAAGAATGTGTCCTTTACACTGAATGTCTACGGAAGTGCAAACCTCCAACAGAAGGTCAAGTGTATGAATCTACTGAACGATCTACTGTAATCTTATTCAGTTCTAACTCGGCGTTTGCAGTGCAGCAGAAACGAATAACCGTTTCCAGCGATTCAAATTCATTGACTCAATGCGCTGTTCATAGGAGGCACTATTCGACTTTCCGAAACAGAGTGACTTCTTCTTGAGCCGTGAAAGGCTGCACAAAAAAATGAACGCAGTACACGGATTCCACAATCGCGGAATAGTGTACTGCGTTTGTATTTTAGAAATGATTTTTGCGATTTAAGCAAGGATTGATTTGCGGAGGCGTTTTTGGGCATTTATAACCGTTCAACCGTGAGTGTTGCCGGATTGACTTTGATGATTACCTTCCCCTTGCTTTGGGCGTACATCACTGTCTTGCCTGTACCGCTGGGCTTGCCTTCCCATACTGCAATGATGTAATCAGCGTGATCTACCATGTACCGATTGCGCTTGTCCATGCAGTCAGGAGTATAGTGCGTTTGAAGAAGCGTTTCTTTATCACATTGAGCGGCAATGCCATAGTACCTTTCGCGCATTGCTGCATTCCACTTGGCTGCCTGTGTTTCGCACGGTATAGCACTCTCAAGCGTAATGCCTGGATAAGTCTTCTTCAGTTCCAGAACGATTTCGGCGGCGTACATATCAACGCCGAGAGCCATGCCAGAGATAAAGTGGGTGACATTTTCATCTGTAATCAAAGAGATAATTTGTTTTTTTAGGGTTTCTTTGAGCGCAGTGCAGCGTTCATCATTCTCACGAAAGCCAAAGGGTAAATTTTGAGGTCGGTGTCCGGTGAAGGCACAAATTTTCATATTCTTGATCTCCTTATATGTATTAGCGTGTGTTTCTAAATCGCTTATACATAGATTATAGCATAGAAAATCAAGAAATTTGTAGAAATAAGTCGGCAAAAGAAAAAACTGCGTGAAAAATCACGCAGCCTTCAATGAGCTTACTTCATGTTATTCTTCTCTTGCTGGATCATCAACTCAACCATTTGCAAAATACGCTTTTGCGCTTCGGGAGGAAGATCATCAATTTTCTTTGAGAGTTCTGAGGCTTTTGCCTCTCCGCTATGCTCTAAGACATCGCAGAAAATTGAATCAGCGGATGTCTCCAAGCCATTGAGCAAAATAATCAGCTTCTCGCAACGCGGAAATGACATCCCTCTCTCGACGGTGGAAATATAATTTGTGGTTAAGCCGGTCTTTTCTGCAAGATCCTCTTGTGTAATACCAAGACGCTCACGGGCTTGCTTAACGCGCTTTCCTATTCGTTTATCAATCATGGGCGTTTACCTGTTCCTTTTCTAAATCGCTCATGAATATTATATGGATTAGAACCATAGTGATACAGAAACGCTAATGGTGTTACTATGGATTAGCGAATGATTTTACGGTAAAATTCAAGGAAAAGACACAAAAAAAGAGCCTCTGCCGACACCCAAACGGGCATCGACAGAGGCTCTTTGTGTTACTTTGTTGCCTTCAAAGGAAGGTAGAAAATCGACCTTTATTCCTACACTTTCGGTTGGGAACACTTAGATAGGAAAACATACAGGGCAACTTCTCTGTGCCGTTTATAGGACGAGAAATCCTTGATTTTCAACCCTTTTCACAACACAAAACGGGCTTATCTGTCTACTCTGCTGCGTTTGGAAATGTAGCATGGACATCTGACGATTTCAGCCCTGAAACTTTGCTTGCAGGAATGGATGCAGCGGCGGCACAAATCATTGTATTTGCGCCGCCCGTCTGTATCGAGATAGAAGCTCCATTCTAACTTCCACTTCTGACTCTTGCTCACAGCTCTATCTCTCCTTTGTGCTTTTGCTTAGGAGGGCATTCCTTTGGAGGATGATCTGCTTTTGCGGACTTGAGCCGATCCATGATAGAGGACTTCTCGCTGCGCTCCGGGACTTTATCTTCCTTCGGACCGTTGTTGATGATCCCGTCAATCATGCCGTAATCATCCTCCATTGCCATCTCAGCCGACTTGAGATAGTTTTCCTTCTCAAGTGCCGCCATCCAGCTTTCCTTACTGATGCCGAGCATCCCGCCCTTTGCAGCATGGTCGGCAATTTCCTTGGCATCCACACATAAGCCTTCGGTGTTATCCGAATAGAGCCGGTAAACCTCACAGCCCTTTTCGAGTGCCTTTTCAGCCGCCTCCTGACCGGCAGGAAGAACGCCAGCCCATGCGTAGCCGTAGTCCTTCATATCCTGAACGGAGAGCGTGGGATCGGGCATTTCCGGCACTTCCTTGACCTCAAGGTCGAGAAGGCGGAGCGTGTCATCGTCAAAGCCGTTGTAGACATCATCAAGGACGAGCTTGCCGCGCTCATCGACAATGATACAGGCAGCTTCATCGCCGTAGGTATCATGCTCCATCAGATAAAAGCTGCGACCGCCGACTTCGCGCTGGTCAATGGTGTGCCACGTCCCGATGTGACCGGCAACCGTCAGACCGGAGGTGTCGGCATTCATCTCAAAGTCCTTCTGCTCGGTAGCTTCCTGCTTCTGCTGCTCCTTCGAGATCATGGGGATCGCCACAATCTTATCGCCCAGCTTGACAAACTGCTCCGGCACTTTGAAGTGGTCAGCGAACTTCTGCATCTGCTCTACGGTCAGAGAGCCGAAGCTGTCATCCGTCAAGCCGACCACCATGAATGTTCCGGCAACAACATCGTAGATGTCACCGTCCTCATCACGCAGAGCGCGGTTCAGGGGCAGACCTTCCAGCTTGCCTTCCTCGTTGCAGACTAAGGCAACCGGGTCTTCGTAGGGATAAATTGCCTCGATGCAGCCGCCGACCTCATGCTGCAAGGACTCCAGACCGGAGTCAATCTCCTTCACATAAGGCTCCTTTCCCGGCTCAACAACGAGAACTGCAATAGTGCTGTCACGCTCGGCGGCTTCTCCTGAGCCGGTGATCCGGTATTCGTCGGGAATATCGTCCAGCTCACCGTTAAACTGTCTGTCCCAGCGTTCGCTTGCGACGCGGACATAGCCTTCATCGGTGAAGCGTCCCTGTTCATCATAAGCGATGTCGTGACCATAGCGTTCATAGTCGATGTAGTCTGCCAGAGGACCGAGATCCTTTTCGGAGTAGATACCGGCTTCGTTGGCATAGTAATAGCCGAGGTCATATTCGTCGTTGATACCGGGCATGATGTCGTAGCAGTCCAGATTGAACGTCAGGTTGATGAGATCGTCGATGTCGCTGACCTCATCGCAGCCAGCCTCCATAATGGCAACGAGCTTTTCCTGATCGCTCAGGGAAAGCTCGTCAATCAAGGCGGCGAGGTAGTTGAGCTTATCAAGGCTCTCGTACTCGCCAAGCATCTTCTGAACGCCATAGATCGGGCATTCGTAGTCGGTGATAAACCACTCTTCGTAGGGCTGACCGAACTCATCCTGCTTGCCGATCCCGATACGCTCAAAGACCTTCTGCATCTCTTCCTCGGTGGTGGGCAACTTCACCCACTCACCGATCAGCATACCCTCGTTGTACTTGCCAAGGTTCGTGACGAAGGCTTCAAAATCACCGTCTAATACGGGCATAGGCATCCTCCTTTCAGTCATCCACCATGCCGTCCGGCATGATATACAGTTCCTCAAACTCCGCGTCGGTCATGGCTTCGAGCTTCCGGACGGTCTTATACATCAGCTCCGCAATCTCACCGTCCATGTCGTTCAGGGTGACGCCCTTCATATCGTCGATCAGTCGCTTCCGGTTGGACGTGTTGAAGCAGCACATCAGGTTGGTTTCTTCCACGGTAAAGTTTTTCATATCAGAGTTCCATATCCTTTCCTTTTGATTTCTGTGGTTTCGGCGTGTGGGTCGGCTGTGCCTTCTGTGCGGATTTCAGTTTGTCACGGATGGATTCACGGGCAGCGGGCTTCTTCGGGATGGTGTCGTAGATGGCTGTTCCGGCATCCTCCACATAGGAGCGGACATACTGGATGCTTTCCGAAAAGCGGGTGGGGCGGTTCTTGTCCTCGATGTTGGTCAGCCGGACTTCATCAGCGGCAAAATCAACCGCGTCAATCCTGCACTTGATGCCGTCCACATTCAGCGTCGCACCGACAGGAATGTAATCTACGGCTTTGAGTTCCTTAAAGGTCTCGCCGTCCTTGCTGAGAAAGACATCCGCGCCGGACTGCCAGAGCTTCTTTGATGCAGCTACCCATGCGCTTTCACGGAAACCAGTAACCGGCACGGAAGGTTTGCCGCGCACTTTCTTTTCAAGGAGTTTTGTGCCGAGAAGCGGCGCGGCTTTCTTTGCGTCCTTGCCGTACAGCTCAAAATAGCCGTTCTGAGCAAAGCAGACCAGCGCATCCGGATGAGCCTTTTTGACTGCCTCATATTTGCGGAGTTCTGCGACGGGGAGCGGCGAAAGCACCTCTGTCCTATCTGCCTCCGGCAGTCTGTCACGGCGGCTTTTCTGCTTGGTCAACACTTCTGACAGAGCCTCCGCGTCCTTCGGGAGCGTCCGGTGGGCTTGTACGCCGCCATGCTCACCGACCAGAGCCATTGCTGCATCGAAGCTGCTGCGGCAGGGTGCGTCCAGCACATAGCCGTCTGCGAAGGTCAACCGGTCATGATCCGGCACAGCCGAGTTCTGCGCTACGTTTGCCGCCTGTTCCCGGTAATTGATCTCAAAGACATCTCCGAACACCTTGCCGCGCTTGACGGTTTTCGGGATAATGACGCGGGCAACGCACTCGTCGTAGGTCTGTTCCGCATAGAAACGGAAGGCGTTGTGATCCCGCGTTCCCTGAATAAAGACCTGATTTTCGTTGAGACAGTGCGTTCCATGCGGACGGCAGAACCACATCAGCGTTTTGTCTTCGGGATTTTGGCTTTCGGCAGCGCGGCGGATGATGCGCTTGTCGATGTCGAAGTCTTCCTTGTAGCTGTCTACATGATCGTCCACGAGCTTCTGCAGCTCCGCAACGATGTCAACATCTGTGTATTTCTTCATGCTTCTCCTTTCTCACAACTCCATGTCGTGCGTTTTGGATTTGACCGGAGATTTCTTCTCCGGCTGCTGTTTTGCGGCAGTCCTGAGCTGATCGCGGATAGAGGGCTTTTCCTGCTTCTGCTCCTGCTTGACGTATTCCAGCGTCGGCATCAGCTCACGATAGCAGCCCTGTGTTTTCCTCGCCGCATGACGGCGATGGATTTTGAACAGCGGCTCACCGTTCTGCGTGACCGTGTTGCCCTCAATTTTGACGCCGTTCCGTGCCAGCAGATTGAAGGAGTGGTTAGAGGCGCGGTAGGAAGCCCGCATCCCGTCATTGTGATAGGCAATCTGCCCCTTGAGCGTGTCCATGACGGCGGCTTTGATTTCCTTCTCTTCGGCAGTCAGGCGGTGTCCCTTCGGTGCTTTTGCCGCTTCCTCCGGTAAGGGAGCAAAGGGAGACTTGACCTCCACGGTTTTTACCTCAATAGAGGTAATCTCATCGTTCTCCCATGCAACGACCTCCGGGTCTCTTTCCTCTGTTTTCTCAGAAGTGACTTCCTTCTGGGGTTCGGTCTGCTGACGGAACGCATCCACGAAAAGTGCCGTCAGTCCGGGATTGGGTTTATCCACAAGGAAGCGAGAGGCATTCTCCGGGCAGACCTCAACGTTCTTCGCCCATTCCTTGAGGGGCTGGGGAATGCGCCCGTCAAAGTCTTTCTGCTGAATGGTGTTTGCGAGGACATACCGGACGCGCTCCGGAGAGAACTGCTCAAGGACGCTTTTCACGGCAGCTTCTGCATTCAGGCGGTTATCTCCGTAGTTGGAGCTGATCGCCGCTTCAATCGCACGGCGGCATTCCACGTTTGCGGCGAGAGAAGCACGATATGACTCCAGCTCACCGGCTTCATAGGCGTAATTCGCCGTCTCGTGGTAAATGGGGACTTCCGGCATCGGTTCTGCGGGCGCTTCGACTTCCATCTCTGCGGACTGTGCTTTTTCTGCCAGCAGCACCTTGAGCTTGGCGTCAATGCCCTCGATCATCTCAGCCGCCGTCTTGCGGATGGTGTCCAGAGAGCTTTTCAGTTCCTTGGTTTCCTTGCCGGATGACCAACCGGCGATGTAACCGAAGGAGTAGTCCGAGGTTTCAATGCCGTAACGCTGGCAGACGGTGTAGGCAACGCTTTCCGCTTCAACCTCCTTGGTGTGCCGATCCTTCTTATCTTCTGGCGCGGCTTTCTCATCCGGCTTGACGGCGTGGAGCTTCGCGTGGGCGATCTCGTGAATGGCGGTTTTGACCGTCTGGATTTCGCTCATGCCCTCCTGAATGGCAATGCGGCTTTCAACCGGCGAGAAGAATCCCTTTGCACCGCCCGGAATGTCCTCAAAGGAAATAGGGACGGGAGATTCCTGCCTGAGCGCGTCTAAGAACGCCTCGTAGTTTTCGACGGTGCCTTTCAGCTCATCGACGATAATGTCCGGAAGCTCCTTGCCGTCCGTCTGGGAAACATCAAAGACACTCACCACCTTGAAGGCAGGACGCAGGACCTCAACCGTTTCTGTGACAGCCTTCCCATCTGCGCCGATTACCGGCTTCTGCGTCAAAGGATCAATCTTCTCACGCTCTTCCTGCGCCTTGTACGGCGCGGGTGCAAGAATCTTGATGCCCTTTTCGCCCTTCATGACCTGACGGTCGAAGTTACGCTGCCACGAGGTATAACCGGCAACATAGGTTGCCTCCGGCTTCTGCATCGCAATGAGCAGCGTGTTGTTGAAGGAATAGTTGTAGAACTTGGACATCGTGCGGAGATATTCCTTGAACCGCTCGGATTCAAAAAGCTCCTTGATGCCCTGTTCCAGCTTGTCCGTGATTTCGCGGACTTGCTGTGCATTTTTGTTTTCAGCCATCTCAAACCTCCATTTCTTATTTGTTCCGGGCAGAAGAAAACCCCGTCTGGGATTTGCTCAGTAAACGAGCCTTTACCTCAGACGGGGTTTCTCTGCGCGTCATCCGACGATGGAAGATGTTATCCTCGTTCTCCCATTCAATCAGCCGGTCAAACATATCCGGGTGCTTTGTGACCATGTGCAGCAGCTCCGAGTCACTGGCGTTGGGACAGAACCAGCAGCCGTTTCTTCGGCAGTGAGCGTAGATTGGGGAAAGCAGCCCGTGTTCCTGACAGAGCTTGTAGGCGTCCGCCTCGGTCATGCCGTACTTGGCAAGCAGACTGACCTTCTTCACACCGTCCAGACGCGCAAGGCGTTTTGGCTCATCCTCCGCGATGCCGACATAGCTCACAGTGTCCGGCGAGAGTGCGGCATTGTACTTGCGGACTGGCGGGATTTTGCAGTCACGATTGACTGCACACATACCAGCCCATGCAAAGCCGCGAACCTCGCCCTTGTGCGGTCCGCGGGTGATGACGTGATGGAACACGTCATCGTAGGTCTTGTCTGCATGGAGAATGGTGAACTTGATGCCCAACTCTTTTTCGCAGAAGGGCTTGAGCCGGTCATAAATGAAGTCCCGGTGTTCCGGGACTTCGCCGCTTGTGTCCTTATCAAACATGACCTCACTGAAAACCGCCTCGTCCAGCGGCTCATTGTGCTGTGCAGCCAGCAGGAGCGTCGCTACGCTGTCTTTGCCTCCGCTGCATGAAGCAACATACTTTGGGCGGGTCATCGGTCAAACTCCATCTTGAAGCTGACGTATTTGCCGCCGCTGTCATCCAGTCGGATCACCGCATCGTAGAGCTGAGGCTTCTTCGGCGTGTAAAGCCCGGTCACGCGGCACCAGCCCTTGTCCAGCAGCTCCTTTGCAATCCTCTTGGTCAGCTTCTTTTTCTTGCTGGAAAAGAACTTGTTGTCTTCCCACAGGCAGAAGGAGCATTCCTTGTTCGAGCAGTAGAAGTTGCCCTTGCCGACGTAGACCGGAGATCCACAACGAGGACATTTACCGATTTCCTCCTTACCCGTGCCGAAACGCTGGGCTTCGGCATCGGAGAGAAACGGGTAGGCTTTCACGAGATCCCCGGTCATCCGGACAATGCCGCTGAGAAATGCGTCTGCATCCGCATTGCCGCGTTCAATCTCCATGAGCGTGTTTTCCCATTCCGCCGTCATTGCGGGAGATGTGATCTGTTCCGGCAGGACGCAGACAAGGTTGCAGCCGTCCTTCGTGGGAATGAGAGCCTTACCCTTGCGCTCTGCAAAGCCGGACTTCACCAGCTTTTCAATGATCCCGGCGCGGGTCGCGGGTGTTCCAAGACCTTTCTTCTCGGTGTCATCGTCAAACTGATCGTTTCCGGCAGTCTCCATTGCAGACAGGAGCGTGTCTTCCGTGTACTGCTTCGGAGGCGTTGTGAAGTGTTCGGTGACGCTGGCGGACACACCATCCAGAACATCGCCCTCATGGACTTCAGGCAGGGACTTCATGGGATCGTCCTTTTCCTTCGTCTTGAGGGAAGCCTTGAACAGCTCTTCAATGGCTTTCCATCCGTTTTGAACGACGGTCTTGCCCTTGGCTTTGAACGCATAGCCCTCGCAGGAGAGCGTGATCTGCGTCTCTGCGTAGGTGTGCTTCTCGCCGGTCGCACACAGAAGGCGCATCCCGACAAGATTGAGGATTTTCTGCTCCGACTGAGGGAGCGCCGAAGCATCCTGCTTTTCGAGCTGGACGGTCGGGAGAATAGCGTGGTGATCTGTGACCTTGCTGTTGTCGGTTACGCGGGCAATGTCCGGAGTAACCGAAACGCCGGAGAAAAGCGGAAGCTTGAGGCAGACGATGGAAATAACCTGACGGGCAGTGTCCTCCATATCGTCCGTGATGAACTGACTGTCCGTGCGCGGATAGGTCAGGAGCTTTTTTTCGTAGAGCGTCTGAACGAGATCAAGCGTCTGCTGGGCAGTGAAGCCGTAGTATCGGTTTGCCTCACGCTGCAAGGTGGTCAGATCATAGAGCTTCGGAGGGTTGACCGTCTTCGTTTCCTGCTTGAGAGAAGAAACGACGGCTTGCTTTTTCTCGCAAGCCGCCGCAATCTTTTTTGCTTCCTCTTCGGTTTTGACCTTTTCCAGATCAGCGATCAGATCGCCCTTGCCGACGTGGACGTTGAAATACTTCTCCTTCTGGAACGTGGAGATTTTCCCGTCACGCTCCACCAGCATTGCAAGAGTCGGCGTCTGGACGCGCCCGACCACCAGCTTCTTGTGATAAAGCGTGGTAAACAGGCGGGTGCCGTTGATGCCGACAATCCAGTCTGCCTTCGAGCGGCTGAGTGCCGCTTCATAGAGGCGGTCATATTCCTTGCCGTCCCGGAGATGGTTGATGCCTTCGCGAATGGCAGAGTCCTCCAACGAGCTGATCCACAGACGCTTGAAGGGCTTGGTGCATCCGGCTTTGTTGTAGACCAGCCGGAAGATCAGCTCACCCTCGCGTCCTGCATCGGTTGCGCAGACCAGCTCGGCGACGCGCTTGTCCTTCATAAGAGCGGACAGCACCTTGAACTGCTGGGCTTTATCCTTTGTGACCTCGAACATCCAGTTTTCCGGAACAATGGGCAGATCGTCATACCGCCACTTGGCATACCGCTCATCGTAGGAGCTGGCGTCTGCCAGCTCCACCAGATGACCAAAGCACCACGAAACGATGTAATTGCCGCCCTCCATGTAGCCGTCCTTGCGGGACGTCGCGCCCAACACCTTTGCGATGGACTGGGCGACGCTGGGCTTTTCAGCAATGACTAAGATCAATCTTTATCACCTTCCGTTTCGGCATCCTCCGCGATCTGCGGCTCTTCATCCTCGTTGATGTACGGCTCTTCCTCGTAGCCTTCATCGTCGAAGAAGTCCATATCTTCATCCTTGGGCTTTCTGCCCTTGACGAACTTGATGTAGTAATAAGCTGCACCCGCAGCACCGGCAAGAACGAAGATGACGAGGATCATGCCGATGTTGGATTTCTTTTCGGGTTTAGGGGCGGGAGCATCGGTTTCCGCATCCTTATCCGGCTCAGGTGTAACGGGGGCAGTGCCGGTGCATTCGCTCATGTTGGTCTTGCAGACCGGGCAGTCGGTATTGACTTGACCGGCAGCACATTTTTCTTTGCAGTTACAGGTGGTCAGCGCAGCCGCAGTGTCCTCATCCAAAAGCGCAAGCAGATCGCTCTCATCGACCATGTTCAGGAAGTACGTCTGATACTGTTCCTCATCCTCGTTGATGGGCGCATCGTAGTCGATGACAATGAAGAAGGTGTTGCCGTTCTTCGTCTGGACAGTGATGAACTGCTTGTTGGTTGCCTTGTCATAGAGCAAGTCGCGGGTGTGGGCGTTGCCCTCATCGTCAATCGGCTCACCCTTCGGCTTTTCAGGGGCGGGAGTGACTGCGGGCTGCTGTTCCGGCTGGTTTGCCTCCGTAACGGGAAGGTTCTGTTCGGTGTCATCGGCATAGGCAAACGCCGTCACCGAGAAGCAGGACAGCACCATGACGCAGACCGCAAGGACGGTCAGAAAACGAAACTTCTTACGCATTGTCGATTACCTCCGTATTTTCAGCGGGCTTGGTGCCGCCCTTCATGGAAGACAGGAACGCCATGATCTGATCCTTGTCCATCACCATAGAGCGCACGGTGTTGATGATTTCAAGGTTTTCCAGCTCTGTCTTCTTGTCGTACAGCTCCTTGAGCTGACCTTCGATTTCGGACTTCTTCTTTTCAGCCTTCTCAATGTCGGAGAGGACTTTCTGATACTTGGGATTCATGCAAAACTCCTTTCTTTTAATAGGCGGGTCTTCCGAAGGCGTAGAAATGCTGCTGCCAATAGGAAGAGTTGATGGATGTGTACTGAATGGGGTCGCCGCAGTGGATCATGACCCCATCACCAACGTAGATGCCGACGTGAGACACGCCGGGGGTGTCATACGTCCCGACGAAAAAGATAAGATCACCGGGCTGTGCATTCGCCTTTGAGACCGGCGCACAGACATTGTAAAGCCCCTGTGCGCCCAGCCGCCCGGTATTCACAAGACCGCTGTTCGTGAGAACATAGCTGACAAAGCCGGAGCAGTCAAAGGATGTGTCGGGATTGGAGCCGCCCCACACATACGGATAGCCGAGATACTTTTCCGCCTCGGTAATCAGCGTTGCAAACTTCTCGTCGTTCAGGTATTCCGGGTTGACATCGTAGTCAGCGGGCGGATTTGTGATGTACTTGTCCACATAGGGAGAGTCACCGAACAGATCCTCACGGTTGCCCAGCACCGACATATACGTTGCGTACATGGAAAGCTGTTCCTGAGACATGATGTAGACCGGGACGTGGGAGAGATTGAAGTTTTCGAGCTTCACGTTGCAGATGTAGTAGTCATACGGGACGCGATAGGTTTCCGTGTGCGTGTTGCCGTCTGCGTCCGTCCATGTGTCGGTTTCCGTGCGGTATCTGGTTTCGACGATAACCTCTTCGGTGAGGATGTACTGCTTTTCAAACAGCATTTGGAGCGTACCCTGCACCTCGTCCAGCGTGAACTCTCCCTCATGGAGAGCCGAGAGAATGGAGATCAGCACATAGGGGTCATGCTCAATATCGTCCAGATCGAAGTGGTATTCATCATAGTTGTGAGTGCTTTCGTAGGTGTCGAGATAGCGTTGCAGATCTTGCTCCATCTGGCAATACTGCGCCTCCGCGCCCAGCATCGCGTCATCCTCGCTGAGATAAGAGGAAGCGATAACCGACGAGCCGGTAGAGGTGAGCATCGAACACGAGCTAATTCCAGCACCGAGCAAAACGAGAAGGGCAATTCCGACGCCGATCCAGATGAAGACCTTCTTGTTTTTCTCAAAGAACTCCTTGATCTTGTCGGACGCCTTCTCACCGAGCTTCTTGCCGGTGCTCTTTGTTGCAGTCCCGGCAGTCTGAGAACCGGCATTTCGAGCAGCGGCATATTCCTTCTTAATGTTCTGCTTCTGGTAGTGCTTGTTCATGTTCTGCTTCTTCATCTCAGGATGCTCCTGCTGATTTCTCTCATATTGGAGCTTCGCATCAGCAGCATCCGCCTTGTGTTCCAGCTTGGAAACCTTCTCATACGGCTTGTTGACGCTGCTTTCCCGATGATGACTGAAATGCCGAGCGGCAGTCTCAGCGGCGATCTCCGTTTTATGCGCCGCCTCAACCGCCGTGTTTTCCTGTTCGACCTCATGGATTTTTCCATGAATGCCGGAAGCGAGGGTGTCCCCGACCTTGCGGACGGTTTTATCTGCCTCAAATTGCAGCTTGCCTTTGCCCTTGGGCTTTTTCAGCTCATCCTCAAAATGAAGGCGGGTTTTGCCCTTGCCGGTTTCCTCATCAAAGACACGCTCTTTCTTGAGGACCTTGTGCGTGGGCAGCTTCTCGCGGGCAGCGTCCAGA
>ERZ894240.615-NODE-615-length-32744-cov-109.153324_pt1 | contig 32744 bp, 30 predicted proteins | sample MGYA00380298_ERZ894240 | MGnify/ENA primary metagenome ERZ894240 (study PRJEB32331, sample SAMN06328419) | human gut metagenome | biome: human gut microbiome; feature: stool | host: Homo sapiens | collected 2014-06-27 ... | reverse complement strand
AAGCTCCTGCTAAATAGATTCCTGCTGAAGCTGTTTCAACTGGTTTTAATTTAGGGTGAGCCTCTGTAAAGAAGTTGTTTGTATCTGTACTGATATTAAGTTTTCTCTTTAATGCCACAGCATCATCTTTAGCTCTTGTAGCAGCTGCAAGAACTACCATATCAGCATCAATTACAACAGTTTGCCCCGTAAGAGCATCTACACCATTTACCATAAGTTTATCCCCTTGAGGGAATACCTTACCAACCATACCTTTTATATATTGCACTCCATACTCTTCAACAGCTCTTCTTTGGAACTCATCGAAGTTTTTCCCTGGAGTTCTTACATCTATATAGAATACATATGCTTCTACATCTGGATATTTATCTCTCAATAACATTGCATGTTTAGCTGTGTACATACAACAGATTTTTGAACAATAAGGTTTTCCTCTATCGCTTGTATCTCTTGAACCAACACATTGAACAAATACAACTTTCTTAGGTTTTGTATGATCAGAAAGTTTTAAAAGTTTTCCGTGAGTAGGTCCAGCAGCATTTGTAAGTCTTTCAAATTCTAGTGAAGTAATTACATTTGGATGGTCATAGTTATACTCTCCAAATTTAGAAAGATCTATTAGATCATAACCAGTAGCAACTACTATTGCTCCATATTTTTGTTCTATAATCTCATCTTTTTGATTGAAATCTATTGCCTTTGCCATACAAAGTTTTTCACAGATTCCACATTTACCTGTTTTCATCTTAATACATTGAGTTGTATCAATTACAGGTACATTAGGTACTGCTTGAGCAAATGCTTTATATATTGCTCCTCTATTTGTAAGATTTTCTTCAAATTCATTTCCAGCTTTTCTTGATGGACATTTTTCAACACAGATTCCACAACCTGTACATTTGTCCATATCTACATATCTAGCTTTTTTCTTAATTGAAACAGTAAAGTTTCCTACATATCCGTTTACAGCTTCAATCTCACTATATGTATGTAGTGTAATATTTGGGTGCATTGAAGCATCAACCATCTTTGGTGTTAAGATACAAGCTGAACAATCTAGTGTAGGGAAAGTTTTATCTAATTGAGCCATCTTTCCACCTATACTTGGTTGTTTCTCAACTATGTCAACTTTGTATCCTGCATCTGCTATATCAAGGGCAGTTTGAATACCTGCAATTCCTCCACCTATTACAAGAGCTCTCTTTTCAACTTGGCTTTCTCCTGCAACTAATGGGGCATTTAAAAGTGCCTTTGCAACAGCAGCTTTTACCAATGAAATAGCCTTTGCTGTTCCCTCTACTTTATCTTTATGAACCCATGAACAGTGTTCTCTTATATTTGCAATCTCAACAAGATATGGATTTAATCCTGCTTTTTCAGCAGCATTACGGAATGTTGTTTCGTGCATTCTTGGTGAACATGAAGCAACTACCACTCTAGTTAAGTTATGCTCCTTTATTGCATCTTTTAACATTGTTTGCCCAATCTCAGAGCACATATATTGATAATTTATTGAATATACTACTCCTGGTATGTCTTTAGCAGCTTCTGAAACTTTTTCTACATCAACAGTTCCTGCTATATTATTTCCACACCAGCATACAAAAACTCCAACTCTTTGCAATCTCTTTCCTCCTTACAAAAATAGCTATTTACTATATTTACGAAATGCACTCATAAATGCTTGTTGTGGCATCTTCTTATCTGCCATTAAACTAGGTATATCTTCAGGTTTTAATCTATTTTCATCTTTTCTTCTTACTATTGTCAATCTAACTGCTTCCATCAATTTGCATAGATCAACATTTCTAGGACAACGTGATGCACAAGTAAAGCAAGATGCACAAGCCCAAATAGTTTTACTATTTTTTACACTTTCTAAATCTCCCATTTGAAGATATCTAATAATTTGATGTGGAAGTATATCCATTCCATCAGTAGCAGGACAACCAGCACTACATTTTCCACATTGCATACAATCTGCAATCTTCTCTTTGCTGATCTCCTCTATTAGAGCTATATCTTTTTTATCTTTATTGAAAATCTTTTTTTCCCTTTCCAATTTCTCCTCCTCAAACTAACCAACAGTTTATTTTACCCCTAAAGCCTCTGCTAGAAGTTCAGTAAAATATTTTACTGACATCTCCTCTCTAAGCTCAAGATTGTATTTACATAGAGGACAAGCTGTTACTATCTCCTCTGCTCCATTTTCCATAGCTGATTTTGTAATCTTTTCACTCATTCTATCAGTAAGTTCTTTATTATTTACTGCAAGATATGCTCCACAACACTCTGTTCTATAAGGATAAACTATCGGAGTCCCTCCAAGAGCTTTTATAAAATCTTCTATAATAGTAGGATTTTCAGGATCATCCATCTGCATATCTTTTTTAGGTTTTAAAAGCATACAACCATAATATGCTCCAATTTTACGATTTAAAGGGTTTGTTACCTTTTCTTTTATAGTATCAAAACCGATCTCATCTCTTAGCATTTCAAGATAATGAATTACAAAACCCTCTCCGTTATATTGGTTTTCAAGTTCTAAGTAGTTGTTTGCTTTTCTTCTGAAGTTTTCATCTTTTTTTAGATCTTCATTAGTTCTTTTTAAAACGTGGTGACAAGCAGAACAAATTGTTACTAATTTTTCTCCCTTTGAATGTGCTGAAGCTAAACTTCTAACTGATGAAAGTCTTGAAGCGATCTCATCAGAACCTAGAGGATATACAGCTCCACAACATTGCCACTCTTTTTGTTCTTCTAGTTCTACACCTAAAGCTTTAGCAGAATCTAATCCATATTTTTCAAGCTCTTGTGCTTTTGTCTTTAAAGTACAACCAGGGTAATAGCTAAATTTCATTAATTCCTTCCCTCCTTATAGTTATAGAAATACATATTTTAATTATTTTAAAATTTATTTTCATTTTCTTCAAAAATCTTTTGATCACTTTCAAATGAAAGAGTTCTATTTTTGCACTAAATATATTAATATATTTATAGTATATTATCCATTTCCTGTCAAGTTATTTTTCTATTAATAACAAAATAATATTTATTTTTTATCTTTTTTGTATAAAAAAAGTTCGAAAAATATTTTTTATAAGAAATACTTAAATTAAAATTAAATATAATTATATTATAACAAAAAAAGGTTACCATAATATAGTAACCTAAATCAAATTATTTTAATTTTTTTGTTAATCTCCAAGTTATTTGAGCAATAGCCTTTTTCATCAAATAATAACTTACTACTAAACACATAAGCTCAGCTATTGGAATAGATAGCCAAATCCCTTTTGCCCCTATCAGATCTGGAAGTATAAATAGTGGAATAGCTATAAATACTATTGATCTACCTAGAGAAACTACAACAGATTCAATAGGTTTCTCTATTGATGTCAAGAAAGATGTTGATATTATATTTAAGAAAGAGATTAGATAAGCAAAGCTAATATAAAATAGAGCAGTTTTAGCTAAACTCATTAATTCTTGATTTCCCTTTGAAAATATTCCTATTATAAAGCCACCCCAAATATGACTTCCTATATATGCGATAGCTCCTAATGTTCCTCCAGTTATAAGAGAAACTTTCAATACTTTTTTAATTTTATCCAGATGTCTAGCACCTAAATTGTAAGCTACAAGTGGCTGTAATGCTTGAGAAAGTCCATACAAGCTGATATTTAACATCTGATTTATATAGAAAACTATTGTTAAAGCTGAAACTCCTAATACCCCTATTTTCTTCATAAGAGTTAGATTAAATAGATACATAGCAAAAGTTGAAGATACGACAGATAGCATCTCTGAACTTCCATTGAAAAATATGTTCTTTATATCCTTTAAATATATTCTCAAAGATTTTTGAGGAAGTTTAAAGTGAAGATTTGGTAATAGAGCAAAAAATCCAAACATACAAGCTAAAAGTGTAGCTACTGCTCCTCCTACCATTCCCCATTGAAATTTTTGTATAAATAAATAATCTAACAGAGCATTAAAAGTTAAACAGACACTTCCACTTACAAAAACTAAATTAGGTTTCTCCTCTATCTTAACAAAAGTTTCTGTAAATATAGGAGATGTATAGAAGAAAGCCCCTATCATCATTGGAATCATATAGGCTCTAACATAGGGATAAACTTCCTCATTTGCACCTAAAAAGTTGATAAAAAAGTCCAAATTAAATAAAACTATCAGAGATAAAAACTCCAAAACTCCAACTAAAAGCATTAAAGTTATAGAAGTAAGCTCCCTAGCCTTATTCAATTTTTTCTTACCAAAATATATACTTGTGATAACTCCCCCACCTACACATATCATAAGCCCTACACTCATCAAAAAATTTATCAATGGCATAGATAGATTCACTGCTGCTAACCCTAAAGGTCCAACATTTCTACCTAAGAACATTCCATCAATCATAATCTCCAATGAAACAATAAGCATTCCAAAGATACTTGGAATTGCAAATTTAAAAAATAGCTTAGTTATATTTTCAGTTTCAAGAGCATTTCTTTTTGACATAAAAGCCCCCTTAAAATATTTTATTTTTCTCTTAACCATGGTATTATAATCTATATACTTAACTATACAGTCAAGAGGTGAAATTAAAATGAAAAATAGATATAAAATTTCTGAAATAGCTAAGATTTTTAATATATCACGTCAAACTTTAATTTTTTACCATAAAAAAAATATTCTTATCCCTGATATAATAGATGAAGAGAATGGTTATAGATACTATTCAAATGAACAAATATGGGATCTTTTCTTTCTTCTTACATTAAAGAAAGCTGGGTTTTCATTGGAAGAGATAAAAGCTTATAGTGAGATTAAAAATAGTGATAAAAGCATAATTTTTTTAGAAAATAAGATAAACGAGATAGACAAAAAAATATCTGAATTGAAAAAATCTAAAAAAACTATCTTAAAAAAACTTGAAAATATTAGAGATTTTTCCTCTACTTCAACAAAGGAAGAGGAGTTCAAAATAGAGGAGATTGAGAATATAAAGTGGTATTCTATTGATATGAAAGAGAAAACCGATGAAGTGGAGATGGCAACAAACTATGAAAAATTAAACTCCTTTGCTAAAAAATATAGTATAGATGATATTGAATATATCACAATGACAGAGATAGAAAACATTGAAAATGTTAAAATTGATGGCGGAATTGTTCCAGTAGAAAAAGTTGGGATAGTGATACCTAAAAATATTGTAATTGAAAAAAGCGAAGAACTAATTTTAGGAAAAGTTATATCTATAAAATATAATAATCCATATAGTAATTTAGTTAAAACATATCAAAATTTAAAAAGCTATATTGAAAAAAATGGATATAAAACTTATGGTTATGCTATTGAAATTGCACATGAACTGACTATCTCCACAGAAAAAGGTATCGGAGGAATATTGAAGATAGTAGTTCCAATTAAATAAAAAATTTAAAAATAAAAAAACATTTTCTATAAGATGCGAATTCTCTCATTAATATGTCTTTTTTTATAAATGAAATAAAAACTATTCACTAAAATGTCACAATTTTGTAATACAATATTAAAATATAACTTTATTATCATAAGGAGGAAAAAGTGAATAAACTGCTTATAATTATCTCTTCGATTTTGCTAGTTTCTTGTAGCTCATTGGACAGTGAAAAAAAACAAGCAATTAGAATGAAGAGTTTAGCTGATAAAGAAAATGAAAGTAAAAAATATTTTCAACAATACAATAATACATTGACTTTAGATAGAGCTATTCAGTTAAGTGTTGAAAGAAATCTCACTTTAAAAGCAAAGACGATTGAACAAGAGATAGCTAAATTAGATAGAAAGATAGCTTTTGGGAATTTTCTACCTAAAATCTCTTTGGGGTATAGCTACACAATGTTAAATGATAAGATTATGGGAGAAACAAAGGATACTGCTCTACCTATACCACTTCCAATACCTCTTGGTTTAGAAACAAGATTGGTAGATAAAAATCTCTCTCTTTTCAGTGTAAATGCTCAAATGCCTATTTTTGTCCCTGCAACTTGGTTTTTATACAGTGCTAGACAAAAAGGTGAGAATATCTCATCTCTAACTAGGGATTTAACAGAAAAGATGATAAAACTTCAAACAATTGGACAATATCACTATATTTTAGCCCTTGAATCTGAAAAGGAGTATCTAAAACAGGAACTAGAATCTGCTAAAGAGTTTAATAAAAGTGCTAAAATAGCTTTAGAGGCTGAGGCAATACTTCCTTGGGAGTATGAGGGAACAGAGCAAATTGTTCAAATGAGAGAGTATGCTTTAAAACAAAATGCAAGAGATTTACAGTCAGCAAAGATGTCCCTTATGAATAATTTAGATATGTACCCATTATTAGATTTTCAACTTGAGAAACCTCAATACAATGAAGATGTAAAGATGCCAACATTGGAAGAAACTATCTATGAGGCTCTTAAAAATAGTGAGCTTATACAGATTAGAGAGGGAGCAGAGGATATAAGTAAAGATGTAACTAAAATTGCTATTAGCAACTTCCTACCTAAAATTGTTTTAACTGGTGGATACTTTAACACAAGTAATGCTGCTCTTACAGACCCTGACTTTTTTATGGGAACTTTAGGAGGAATGTTCTCTATTTTCAACGGTTTCCAAAATGTAAATGAGTATAAAAAAGCTAGAAAAAATCAGGAGATTGCCTTTATAAAACGTGAAGAGGAGATTATGAAAGTTATCTTTGAAACTGTAAATGCTTACACTGGTTTGGAAAGCAGCAGAGAGGAGAGAGATATCGCTCTTAAAAACTTTGCAGTAAATACAGGTAGATTCAACCAGAAGAAACTTGAAAAGGAAACTGATTCTATAGATAATTGGGAATATATTCAAGGGGTAGCAGAGTATGAAAAGGCTCTTAGTTTAAAGGAAAAAGCAGAGTATAAATACAGAGTTTCCCTAGCTACTCTCAATATGCTAACTGGAAAAGATATTTTTGCCAAAGGAGAGAAAAAAGATGAAAAAACTAAATAGTAAGATTTTAATAGTGGCAGCAGCTATGTTGTTGGTAGCTGGATGTGGAAAAAGTGAGAAAGTTGAAGAGGTAATTCGTCCTGTAAAAGTTGTAGTTGCTGGTGGAGATCAAGCTACTGAAGATATTGTATTTTCAGGTATTACAGTACCTAGCAAGGAGACAATTCTATCCTTTAAAATAGCTGGTCCCATAGCAAATATCAATTTAACTCAAGGGCAAAAAATCAAAAAAGGTGAAATTGTAGCTGAAATGGATACACGTGATTACAAGGTTAATCTTGAAGTGTACAAAAAGAAGTATGATGCTGCTAAGGCTGCCAGTGATAATGCAACTTTCCAATACAATAGAGCTGAAAAGATGTATAAAGGTGGAGCTATGTCTAAAAAGAATTTTGATATGGTAACTGCTCAAAAGAAAGCTGCTATCTCTATGTTGAAAGAGGCTGAACAAGGGGTGGCAAATGCTACAAACAAATTAAAAGATACACAGTTAAAAGCTCCATATGATGGATATATCTCTAAAAAGTTTGTAGATGCTGGAAGTGTAGTAAATGCAGGTACTCCAATAGCTGTAATCACTGCTGAAAAAGCTCCAGAAATAAATATCAGTGTAGCTGGTAAGGATATTAAACTTTTGGAAAATATCTCTGAAGTTATTTTTATTCCTAATGATACTCCAGATAAAACTTACTCTTTGACATTGAAAGAGATTGGAAAAAATCCAGAGTTTGCAAAGATAACTTATCCAGCAGTTTTTGAGATAAAAGGTGGAGATGATATTAGAGTTGGAAGTAGTGGAAAGGTTATTGTAAAATCAAACATTGATGATAGAAAAGAGATTTTTATCCCTGTGACTGCTCTATTTGAAGACAATGGTAGTAAGGTGTATATATTTGAAAATGGCACAGCAGTTGCTAAAGATGTAAAGATAGGAAACCTTAAAAATGATGGAGCTATTGAGATTCTTGAGGGACTAAAAAAAGATGATAAGGTTATAAGTGCAGGGGTTAATAATATAGTTGATGGAGAAAAGGTTAAACTTCTTCCTGAGCCTAGCAAAACAAATGTTGGAAATATAATGTAGAGGTGAGGAAGATGAGTATAATTGATTATTCTATAAAAAATAGAGTTGTAACTATCTATCTTACAGTAATTTTAATAGTTGGTGGGATACTTTCCTATGTGAAATTAGGGAAGTTAGAGGATCCAGAATTTAGAGTAAAAGAGGCTATTGTTTTAACTCTGTATCCTGGAGCAAACCCTCACCAAGTTGAGCTTGAGGTAACTGATGAGATAGAGAGTGCATTGCAACAGATTGGGCATACTGAATATATAGAGAGTATGTCAAAGGCTGGATATTCAGAGGTTAAAATTAAGCTAAAAGAGGATCTGAAAGCTGAGGTTATAGATCAATATTGGGATAATGTTAGAAAGAAAATAAATGATGTACAGAGTAAACTTCCTACTGGAGCACTGCCATCTATTGTAATGGATGATTACGGAGATGTATATGGAATATTCTTTGCTATTACAAGTGATGGATATTCAACAGAGGAGCTTAACGATTATGTTACATATATTAGAAGAGAACTTCAAGGACTTTCAGGTGTATCAAAAACAACTGTTTATGGAAAAGTGGACACAGCAGTTGAGGTACTTATTGATAGAGAAAAAGTATCTGCTCTTGGAATAAATGAAAAGTTGATAGTTGCATCTTTCCTATCTCAAAATCTTCCTGCATATAGCAGTGGTATGGAACATGGAGATTTAAAAATAAGAGTAAATATTAATGAGGGATTCAACTCTTTAGATGATATTGGAAACTTAGTTATCTTCTCTAAGGATAATTTAAGAGGGGGAGAAGAGGTTGTACTTCTTAAAGATATTGCCACTATAAAGAAATCTCAAGTTACACCTATTAGAAACAAAATGAGATATAATGGTAAAGAGGCTATGGGGCTTATGCTCTCTCCTGAAACAGGTACTAACGTAATTGATACAGGTAAACAGATTGAGGAGAAGTTACAAGAGATAAAATCAAATCTTCCTAAGGGGATTGAGATTGAGAAGATCTACTATCAGCCAGAGCTTGTAACAACAGCTATTGGGCAATTTGTAAGCAACCTTATAGCATCAGTTGTTGTAGTTGTTGGGGTTCTGTTATTTACGATGGGAATGAGAAGTGGACTTATCATTGGAAGTGGACTTATTCTTTCAATTTTAGGTACATTGATATATATGTTAGCGGTTAAGATGGATATGCAAAGAGTTTCTCTAGGTTCATTTATAATTGCAATGGGAATGCTAGTTGACAATGCTATTGTTATTGTTGATGGGGTTCTTGCAGATATGGAAAAAGGTGAGGATAGATACACTTCATTGACTAAAACAGCTAAGAAAACAGCTATCCCACTATTGGGAGCAACAGTTATAGCTGTAATGGCATTCTTACCAATGTACTTGATGCCAACAGATGCCGGGGAGTATATCTCAAGTTTATTCTGGATAATGGCTGTTTCATTGGGGCTTAGCTGGGTTCTTGCTCTTACTCAAATCCCTGTGTTCTGTGATCTTTTCTTACAAGTTAAAAAGAGAGAAGAAAAAGGGAAAAAAGAGAAATTCTTTGAGTTTTGTCACAATTTCTTAGAAAAAGTTTTAGCACATAGAGTTCTATCTCTAGGTATCGTAATTGGAGCATTTGTATTTTCAATGATACTATTTACAAGATTGCCTATTACATTCTTCCCAGATTCAGACAAAAAAGGTTTTGTTGTCAATCTTTGGTTGCCAGAGGAAACATCTCTGAACAAAACTGATGAGATAAGTAAGATTGTGGAAAATGAGATTTTAAAAGATGAAAATGTAACTGTTGCTGCTGGAGCTGTTGGTGGCTCACCATCAAGATACTATGTTGCAACGATTCCAGAGCTACCTAATGAAAGTTTTTCACAAATAATTGTAGCTGTTAAGGATCTAGATAGTGTAAATAGAGTTGGAAAAAATATTAAGAAGTTTGTAAGTGAAAATATCCTTGATGCAAGGGTTGAGATTAGAAAATATGTAAATGGTATCCCTACTAGATACCCTGTTGAGCTTAGAATATCTGGAGCTGATCCATATGTATTGAGAGAGCTTTCAAAGGATGTTATGGATATTATGAGAAAGACTCCTCACACAGAAAATATTCAAACTGACTGGAAAAACAAGGTTTTAACTTGGGCTCCTAAACTTGCTCAAAATGTTGAAAGAAAGAATATGATCTCTCCTATGGATGTGGCTAATTCTATAAGTAAAGCAACTGATGGAGTTACTATTGGTAAGTACAAAGAGGGAACAGAGCTTATGCCAATAGTTATTAGAGAGAAATCTGGTGGGCAACAGATTGATGTGAACAGCATTGGGCAGATTCCTGTTTGGGGACTTGGATTGAAAAATCTACCTCTTAATAAGATAATTGAAAAAGAAGAACTTAAATGGGAAGATCCTGAAATTCATAGAAGAAATAGAGTTAGAACAATTACTGTTCAATGTGATGTGAAAGATGGACAAACTGCTGAAAGTGTTAGAAAGATGATAGCAAAAGAGGTTGAGAAGTTAGATATCCCAGCAAATTACAAACTTGAATGGGGTGGAGAGTACTATGAACAAAATAAAAATGTCTCTGCTGTGCTTTCATCTGTACCACTACAAGCTATTATAATGTTCTCTATATGTGTATTCCTATTTGCTAGTTTAAGAGATCCATTTATAATATTTGTTATTCTACCACTTTCATTTATTGGAATCGCTCCGGGATTATTTATTTCTGGACGTTCATTTGGATTTATGTCTATAATTGGAGCTATCAGTTTAAGTGGTATGATGATTAAGAACTCTATTGTATTGATTGATGAGATTAAATATGAGATTAACATTGAGAAAAAAGATCCATATATTGCTGTAATTGATTCTGCTGTAAGTAGAATTCGTCCTGTTTCTATGGCATCTGTAACAACAATTTTTGGTATGCTGCCACTTGTGCTTGATCCACTTTATGGGGATATGGCTATTACAATAGTATTTGGACTTACAGCTTCAACTATGCTTACTCTATTTGTAGTGCCACTTTTATACACTATGCTTTACAAGATTGAGAAGAAAGATTAATTATAAATAATCTTATATAATAATAGTACACTTTATTTTAAAAAAATTACAAATTATTTAATAATAATATTAAAATTTATTTTTTGTCACACAATTGTCACAATTCAATGGTATACAATATATATAAAATCTTTCCCCAAGATATTTTATAGAGAAAAGGGTTTGCAATTTCGGTTGCAAACCCTTTTTGATTTTATGATTATATTCAATTGTAATCTATAATTAATGAAGTTGTATTCTCAAATAACAAAGTTTGAAATAATCTATCTTTTAAAACTATTAATAAGTCTGGCTATATTCTCACTAGTCCTCTCTAAGTTTTTTTCTCCATTTTTTAAAGCTACTTCCAAACTTTGTACCCCTGGAAGAATAGAGAAAATAGCATCAAAGCCATAGTCATACAATATATCAATATCCTCTCCAATATTTCCAGCTAATGCTATTACAGGTATTCCCTTCTTTTTAGCTATTTTAGCTACACCATATGGAGTTTTACCAAAACGAGTTTGTCCATCTATACTTCCTTCACCTGTTATTACAAAAGAAGCTCCCTTTAATTTTTCCTCAAGTTTACTATATTCAATAACAATATCTATACCTCTTTTTAATTCAGCAGACAGAAAAGCCATCATCCCTGCTCCAAGTCCTCCTGCTGCACCTGATCCAGCTATATTTTCAATATCTATATTTAGCTCATCTCTTATAATTTGTGCAAAATGCTTTAAGTTTCTATCTAAAATTGCTATAGTTTTATCATTTCCACCTTTTTGACGTCCAAATATATATGAAGCCCCCCTCTCTCCAGTAAGTGGGTTATCAACATCACAAGCAACTATAATTTTAACATCTTTCAATCTTTCGTTGAGGTCTGAAAGATCAATTTTTTTCAACTTAGATAACTCTCCACCCCCAAAGCCTATTTGATTTCCATCTCTATCTAAAAGTTTACCCCCAAGAGCTTGTATCATCCCAGCTCCTCCATCATTTGTAGCACTTCCCCCTATTCCTACTAAAATAGTTTTTACATTTAATTCTAAAGCTTTTTTTATAAGTTCTCCTGTACCAAAAGTTGTAGTTATCATAGGATCTCTATTTTCTTTTGAAATAAGCTCTAAACCACTGGCACTTGCCATTTCAAGTATAGCAGTTTCTCTATCTCCTAGTATCCCTAATTTTGCCTCAACCTTTTCTCCCAAAGGATTTGTTGCCTCTACACAATAGATTTTTCCATTTGTAGCATCTACTAAAGATTGTGTTGTTCCCTCTCCTCCATCTGCCATTGGAACTTTTTCAAATATTGCATCTTTCAAAATTTTTTTAAGCCCTTTTTCTATAGCCTCACAAGCTACTTTCCCACTCATGCTCTCTTTAAAAGAATCTGGTGCTATAACTATTTTCATTTTTCCTCCTAAAGACTACTCAGTATATCAAAATTAAAACTATATGATATCTTTATTTATAAAATTTCCCTTTTTATCATAGTATTATCTTAATATAGATTATATCTTATAATATCAATTTTTTCAGTTTTTTATTAATTAGATCTTAAAAAAATTGTCTTATAATTTCCTTAAGCAAAAAAAAGACTGTAAACAAATTTATTTTGTCTACAGTCTGAAATATCTTTAACAACGCATATTACTTTTTATTTTTTACAAATTTTGCTGCACTCTCTCCAGCTACACGTCCAAATATAACAGCTCCACTATATGCTGCACTTGTATTTGTAACTTCTCCTGCTGCATATAATCCTTCTACTATCTCACCATTTTCATACAATACTTCTGCTTTTTCATTAGCTGCAACTCCACCTTTAGTCATATGAATTGCTGATTCAACTTGTACTCCATAGTAAGGTCCTTGGTTTTTAAACTCTCTTGTAAATGCTTTTTCTCTAAACGGATCTTTTACTTCGCCCCTTACTCCTTTATTAAAAGTATCTATAGTTGCTACTAATTTATCTTTAGGAATTTCAAGTTTTTCTGCTAACTCTTCCAATGTATCTGCTTTAGTATGAAGTCCTTGTGCCACATGTTTTTTCAAACGGTAAGCTGATTCATATAGATTTTGATCATAAATATAGAAAACTTTACTTTCAGGTTGCTCAAGAATAGTGTATGCCATTGGAAGTCCTGATTTAGTTTCATCTATAAATCTCTCTCCATTCTTATTTACAAGCACAAATCCATCTCCTGCCCCTGTTAGATCTCTTGTTTTGCTTATGATCATTTTAAATACACTTAGAACTTCCATATTTTCCATTTTCATTCCATTTTTTTCAAATACTGGAACAAAATCACCTGTTGCTCCAAGTTGATTAGAAGTTTCTACTTTTTCTGATCCAGGAGCATATTTAGCTAGTAAAGCTTTATTTGCTGAAAATCCTCCAGTTGCTACAATTACAGCTTTTGCATTAATATCATATGTTAAATTTTTCTTTTGAACTTTAACTCCTGTAACTTTTCCATTTTCCATAATAAAATCAAGTCCTTTTGTCCCTGTACGAACATCTACACCTAATTCTTTTACTTTTCTTTCTAATCCATCTTGAATATGAGCACCTGCATAAGCATCTGCTTCTGCCATATGATTTCTTAAACCATAGTTATAGTTAAGGTTAATTCCCATTCCTCTTAACCATTCATCTAAAACATATGCTCCCTCTGCTTGAACTCTTGTACGTTCTGCAGTATCTCTAGGATTGCTCTTATCTTTAATGAAAGCCTCTACTGAATCATTTATTCCATTAGCCTTTTGTGCCTTTGAATTTATCATATCAAAGAAGTTCATATCAAATTTTCCATTTCCACTAAGGATATCCAATTTTTCAACTATTGTAACTTTATCTGCTCCAGCCTCTTTTGCTGAAATAGCAGCAGCTAGACCTGCTGGACCTCCTCCTATAATTACAATATCTGTATTTACAGTTTTACCAATCATTGCAGGTTGCTCAGGAGCCTTTGTTTTAAAAGTTATTCTTCCAAAATCTTTTCCCTCTTTTTTTAATACATCAGCTACAGCTTTTTTTACTGCAAAAGATGTAAATGATGCTCCAGATACGCTGTCAATAATAGGTGATTGAGCCTCTAAAATTCTCTCTTTTAATATAGGGAAAGCTCTATCCATAATGTGTGCTGTTTCTTTGTGCGAAACAACTTTCAAATCCTTTATTTTTTCCCCTTCTGTTGTTACTTCAACAGTTACTTTTCCTCCAAAACCTCCTGCACTTGCAGTGTTGATCTTTTCAGCACCAAAACAAGTAGATGCAAGAAGTAATGTTCCTAAAATAACATTCTTAAATCCTTTCAATTTTCCCTCCTTATATTTTATATAAAATTAGTAAACATACAGTGTTTATTATATAGTATAAAATATATTTTGTAAACAAAAATATGTCATATAACAAATTATTTCATTAGGATAATATAAAATACTATTTATAACATAAGTAATATTTAATAAAATTAAAATTGCACCTCTTAATTAAGAAGTGCAACCAAATTTATTTTTTATTTGAAATTTTTTGAATAGTATCCTTTCTAATCTCTTCTCTTAATAAGGTCAAATATTGTGAAAAATTTACTCTATCATTTGCATATGTTAAATTTAGATCAAATTCATTCTCTGACCATGTTGAAATATCTGAAAAATTATGTTGTATCAAAGCTTCTAAACTATCTATAGCTTTGAAAATTTTTGCCTCTAGTGTTTTTCTCTCTTTCATCTCTTTATATAAACTTAACATCTCATCTCTAGTAGTAGTTGGTAACGACTTAATCCAATTATTAAGAAGTGTCTCTTCTGAAACCTCATGTTCTTTTGTTTTCAAAAAAGTAGGTATATCTCCTGTAAAACACTCTCCTAAATCATGTATAATACACATTTGAATCACTTTATTAATATCTACCTCTGGAAATTCATTTTTTATAAAAAATGCCATTAAAGTCATATTCCAACTATGCTCAGCAACACTTTCATGTCTCCCTTTTGAAGTATAACAATGTCTTGTTGTATCCTTTAATCTCTCAGCTATACTCAAAGCCTCTAATAATTCTCTTGGATTCATTGTTCCTCCCTATACTTTTCAAAACTTAAATTCTATAATTCTAATATTTTTTATATAAAATTTATTTATGCAAATCTCTTATATCAGCTAAGAAAAATTGAGCTAACTCTTTTGGATTATCTTTTATAGAAAGCTCTATCATTTTTTCTTTGGAGATATTTTTAAAGGTTAAAATAAAGCCTCTTTCTTCAGCAAGTTCCCTTATAAACTCTCTTTGAGTTCTGCCGTTTCCTTCTCTAAAAGGGTGTAAAGCATTTATATCAAGAAAAAGAATAGCTAGTTTTTCGACTATCTCCTCTTTTGAATAATCTTTTAACCAGTTCTCTTTTTGAAGTTTAAAAAAAATATCTTTAGAAAAACTATCTATATTAATAGCTTTACAAAATAAAGTTCCTCCTTTAGCTATATCTACATCTCTTAATTTTCCTGCCCAATTATAAAGATCTTGAAATATATATTTATGAATCTTTTGTAAATGTTTTAAATCAAAGGTATGTTTTATTTTAGATTTATCATCTAGTATCTCCAATAATCTTATTGAAGTTAAAGTTCTCTCTTTTCTTGCTAAATCCTCACTTTTTCTCATATCAAACTTATTTTTTAATACTTCACTATTAATATAAACATATTTATCCATAGTTCCACCCTATTTCAAAAATATTTTTAATGCTTCCTTTGAACTCATTTCTCCACAAGCAACTTTTTTTATAATTTCTTTTTCTTCTTCTGTAAACTCATGACCTTCAAGCTCATTTGTGTGAATTATATATTCAAATTTCTCTTTATCAGTCATTTTTGGCTCCTTTTTTACTTTCCTATTTGAAATTTTTTTATACTAATATTATACCATACTTTATCATAATTTAAAAAAAAGGATGTTCCAAATTTATAGTTTGTACATCCTTTTTTTCCTTTTATTTTATCAAAAGTTCCAATTCCTCTTTAGAAATTTTAAACCATTTTATTATCTGTTCCCTAGATTTTCCTTTTATCTCATCATCAATATAGGGCATAACCTTTAAAATAGCCATTCCCAAAGCAAAAATATCATCACTATAACCAATTATTGGTGTAATATCTGGCAGAGCATCTAATGGAAGAAGAAAGTATCCTAAAGCTCCAATAATTATTGATTTTTCTTTAGGTGGAATATCTTTTCTCTGTAGAGTATTATAGAGAATTAAAAGCATATATGTTCCCTTTATCCCTACAATTTTTAAAACATTTTTTACTTTCTCAAAAAAACGTTTCTCATTATATTCCTTCTTATACTCCTCTTTTTCAAGATTTATATTTTCTTTTTCTTCCATTAGTTCCCACCATCTTTCTTTTGATTAATCTTCGTAAGTTCCTTTTCTAATAACCTTTTTATTTCTTACAAATTGTTTTCCAAGAGCAAAAACATCTGTAATATCAAGATTTTCATCTAGTAATACCATATCAGCATCACTTCCCTCTGCTAAAACTCCTTTAGCTGGATAAAGTTTTAAGAATTTAGCTGGGTTTATTGTTAAAAATTGAAGTGCTTCACTTAAAGTAAATCCATAATTATTGATAAGTCTTTTGATTTCAGCTTGGTGAACATTGATAGGAGATGCTCCTATTCTAATTAAGTTTCCAACCTCATCATAATCAGAGAAACTTCCATATCCATCTGAACTGAATGTTATGTGACTTAAATCAACTCCAGCTTCTTTAGCCATAACTACCCCTTTAGATGCAGTAGCATAATCCTCCTCAGCAAAAGAGTCTGTAATATCTATATATCCACCTTTTTTAGCAAACTCAATAGCAGAATCAAAAACTTCTTTCTTTCTATTTACATGTGTAGGTAAAAAGTGTTTAATAGGGATTTCTGATTTTTCTATTACATTCATAACTTGAGAAAGAAGTCTATCTCCATCTCCCATATGAAGTACAACTATTCCAGCTTTATTTGAGAACATTCCAGCAGTTCTAACTTGAGATCCTAAATCTTCAAGAATAGCCTCATCAATATATGATGCTCTATGATCTGATATTGCAAGTTTTACCCCGATGATCTCATCTATAAAAGTAACATCTCTTTTTACTGTTCCTGTGATTGTAGGTGATGGAAACTCATAAGCACCAGTTGTTACATAGCAAGAGATTCCCTCCTCTTTTAAACCTTTAGCTTTTGCTACAATATTTTCTACATTTCTTGTTGTACTATCTGTTCCTAATACTCCAATTACAGTAGTAACTCCTGCTTCAACAATTTTTGAAAGTGGTGCTTCAGGAACTCTAGTTTTAAAACTTCCCTCTCCACCTCCACCTGTTATATGGATATGTTGATCAATATATCCCGGTACAGCTTTTTTTCCTGTTCCATCTATTATTTCACATTCAAAACCATTAAGTTCAATATTTTTATCAATTTTTACAATTTTATCATTGCAAAAAAGAATATCTTGAACCCCTTTAAATTCTGGATTGTAAATTTCTACATTTTTAATAAGTTTAAACATATTCCACCTCACTATATTTTAATATAAGTATATTATACCATGTTTTTTTTATTTCATTCAAACTAATTTTAATTCACTTTTTATACTTAAAAATTCAACAAAACTATAGTATATCTAATTAAGCTCAATTATTTAGCACATCGCTAGATTTTAACAAAGTTCCTTTGTATTTAGCGATTATTAGTCAAGTTAAGTTATCTAAATTTCTTTTTTTAACATCAACCTATCTCCATGTCAGTGAATAAAGAATCCCTATGGCTCATTCCGTTGAAAATACAAAATTCGGCTACGCCTCAAACACATTGCATTTTCTTAACTTTAGAATTCTAATATTCTTTAGTGAATTACAGCTTTCGTTGATATTGGGATAAAATTTTGATTTTTATATATTTTATAGGTAATAGGTGAGTAGTTACTTATTAGGTAATTTATTTAGAAGTAAATTTACATTTAGGATAATTACTACAGCCTAAAAAATTACCGTATTGTCCTTTTCTTTCTACTAATTTTCCTCTACATTTTGGACATATTTTTTTAGATATTAATACTTCTTTTTGAAATACCTTTTGTTGTACATTTTTTATATGAACTTCTTTTATATCCTCACTATTAATATTATATTGCAAAAGTTTAGCTGAGATTTTTTTTACATCATCAACATTAAAAATAGGCTTTTTATATCCTTTGATAAATTCTTTTAATTCAAATGAGTAGATGATGTTTTCTAAACTATCACATTTAAGAGTAGCATTATTTGAAAAAACAATAATAGAAATAAAAGTATCAAAGGGGATTCTTAATAATTTTTGTAAAGCTTTTATATGTGAATGATTTTGTTTAATTGGGTTATAAAATTTGTAGGCTTTTCCATAAAAATTTTCTGTCCAATACTCTGAATTGTTATTCCCATAAATTTGTCCTTTATAATTTTTAGTTTCTATAACAAAAATTCCATAAATAGATACAACAATATGATCTATTTGAGTAGTCATATCATTATTAGATAAATAAATATCATTAAAAACTTGGTATTCTCTAGGTAGAGTATTTAAAATTTGCGCTATTTGATATTCTCCTATTTCTCCTAATATTTCAGTAGAGTTTTTATATTTTTTAGTAGGTTCTTTTTTCTTAAAAAGTAATGAAATAAGGAATAAAAATAATAAAAAAAGTAAAATAATAACTATCATCTTTCCTCCAAATAAAACAGGTATTTATTTAATGACTTGATTATAAGATACAAGAAAAAAATTTTTTTGTAAAGTATTTTAAAAAATACAATTTAATAATAATATTTTAATTATTTTTAAATAAAAAAAGGCTAAAAGGACTTTGAACCCCTTTCAGCCTTAACCTAAATTAAAAATTAATAGTTGAGAGATAACAAATAAAATATAGAAAATTATCTATTCTCTCTACTCAAGAATATAATTTTAAATGGAATAAAACTATCTTTTATCTCTATTATCAATAATCTCTTTAACTTGCCCATTTTCCATAACAATTATTCTATCAGAAATTTGGTTTACAAAATCTATCTCGTGGCTAACAATTACCATTGTAATATCACTTGTGTTTCTAAGTTCCTCAATTACTGCTTCAACCTCTTTTACCATCTCAGGATCAAGGGCAGATGTAGGCTCATCAAATAACAATAACTCTGGATTTTTAGCCAATGCTCTAGCTATTGCAACCCTTTGTTTTTGCCCTCCAGAAAGAGCTTTTGGATAGAAATTTGCTCTCTCTTTAAGTCCAACTTTTTCAAGAAGATTAAGGGCTATCTCTTTAGCTTTAGATTTTTCTATTTTATCTACAACTATAAGAGATTCCATAATATTTTGTAGAGCAGTCATATGTGGAAATAGATTAAAAGATTGAAAAACCATTCCCATCTTATTCTTTTCAGGAACTACAACTGTTCCAGAGTCAATCTTCTCTAAACCTATAAGACATCTAAGAAGTGTAGATTTTCCTCCACCAGATGCTCCAATTATAGAGATTACCTCTCTCTTTTCAATCTCTAAATTTACATTTTTCAATATCATTTCACTTTCAGAATACTTTTTATATAGATTTTCTACCTTTATAAACATCTTAAATCATCACCTTTTTTTCCATTTTCTTAAAGAATAACACAACAACTGTTGAAAGTATCAAATACATCACTGCACATATTATAAATGGTGCAATTGAGAAATCACGAGTAACAATCTCTTTAGAGTTTCTCAAAATTTCAGCCATTCCAATAGCAGAAACTAAAGATGTATCTTTAATAAGTGATATAGCCTCATTAGAAAGAGGTGGTAAGGCTGTAACAAGTGCTTGAGGAATGATAATTCTTCTCATAGTTTGTGAATAACTCATACCTAAAACCTTAGCAGCCTCATATTGCCCCTTGTCTATTCCCAAGATGCTACCTCTGAAAATCTCACAAAAGTATGCAGCATAGTTGATAATAAAAGTTACTGATGCAGCAGTAAATGGAGTTAAAGTTATTCCAATTACTGGCAGCCCATAATAAACAAAGAATAGTTGTAACAAAAGTGGAGTTCCTCTAAATATCCATGTATAGATTTGGATACAGTTATTTAAAAATGTCGATTTTGATACTCTTCCAAGGGAAAATATTATCCCTAATGGCAGAGAAAACACCATAGTTATTATATAAAGATTAATTGTCAGTTTCATTCCATTTAAAATAAAAATTATATTCTCGTTCATAAATTATATCTCCTTAGTTATTTTTCGTACCTAGCCATTTTTCGCTAATTTTATCAAATGTTCCATCAGCTTTCATAGCATTAATTTGCCTGTTAATTTCATCTAAAAGAGTTTGATCACCCTTTCTTAGAGCAACTGCATAATATTCATCAGATAGAGATTCTTCAGAGTAAGTAAGAGTATTTTTCTTAGAGTTGTAATATTGTCCTGAAACAGAGTCCATTACAACAGCATCTGTTCTACCAGCCTCAAGATCAAGAAGAGCTTCAACATTTGTTGCATATTTTTTAACCTCTTTAATCTCAGATGATATTGGATTTTTTTCCACTGCCAATGCTCCAGAACTTCCAAGTTGAACACCTACTACTTTTCCAGCTAATTCATTAATCTTTGCAGGAGCTGTTCCCTTTCTAGTAAATATGATTTGTCCAACTACAAGATAAGGTTCTGTAAATGCAACTTGTTTCTTTCTTTGTTCAGTAACAGACATTCCATTCCATACCATATCTATATTCTTACTTCTTAAATCAAATATGATTGCATCCCATTCACAAGGTTTGAATTTAGCTTCAACACCCATTCTCTTAGCTACTTCCTTAGCCAAATCAATATCAAATCCAACTAGCTCTCCACTCTCATCTCTAAATCCCATAGGAGCAAATGTAGCATCTAGCCCTACAGTAAAATATCCTTTTTTCTTAATATCCTCTAAAGAATTGTCCTTTCCATAAGCGATCCCACAAGTTAAAGTTAACATCATTAAAACAACCATGAATATTTTTTTCATAACAAATCCTCCTTTTATTCTAAATAAAAAAGCCATCTAGCATTGTATCTAGATGGCTTACTAATTTATAAAAGCTTTAAGTTCCACCACAGATACAGACTCTTTAGCATTACAAATAGAGTCTGCATCTATGTTTAACATAAAAACAAACTCTCTATCTATGATGGTGATTATGTATTACGTTGTTAAGAACTTTAGTGACTTTCATAATTTTCTCCTTTTGCTTTATTAATATAGACTTATGATACTACCAAAAAAAACAAATGTCAATATTTTTTTACAAGTGTATCTATAAAAAAGACAATTTTCATTAGAATTTATTGAAATGAAGTTTAGCCAAATTTACGTCACTTTCAGTATAAGCAGGTTTTTCTTCATCTGGATATCCTAATGATATCATATTATGTAATTTTAATTCAGCAGGTACATTTAATAACTCTTTTATAACTTCTTCTGTTGAACGTCCTTCACTGTTTGCTTTTCCCATAGTTTGGATCCAACAAGAACCTAAACCTAATTCATGTGCTTTTAATTGGATAATTGTACTAGCAATAGCTCCATCATCTAAACAAGTTGGAGTATCATGTACAAATATTACAACTGCTAAAGGTGCATCTGCCATGAATCCAGCTCCTCCATCCTTAGATACAGAAAGTTTTTGTAGTAACTCTTTATCATCTACAACTACATATTCATAAGGTCTTCTATTTCTTCCACTTGGAGCAACTAAGGCAGTTTTCATAAGCTCCATAATCACTTCTTTTTCAACTGGTTTATCTTTGTACTTTCTCACTGTTCTTCTACTTAAAAAATCCATATAAAAAACCTCCTATGTTTATTTAATTAAACTATATAAAAGTTCAATCTCCTCTTTCCAAATAGTATCATCTATTGTTTCAAGAATAATAGGTATATTGTCAAATCTAGGATCATTCATAAGTCTTTCAAAAAACTCCATTCCTAGAACACCTTTCCCTATGCTGTCATGTCTATCTTTTCTAGTTCCAGTATCAAACTTAGAATCATTTAGATGTACAGCTTTTAGATATTTAAACCCTATATGCTTTTCAAACTCTGACATAGTATTTTCATATCCAACCTCATCTTTAAGCTCATAACCAGCACATAAAGAGTGGCAAGTATCAATACACACCCCAACTCTATCTTTATTCTCAATTTTTTCAATTATCTTTCCAATATGTTCAAATTTATATCCCATATTTGAACCTTGTCCAGCAGTTGTTTCCAATACAACTATTGCATACTCAGTGGCATCAATAGCCTTGTTGATACAATCAGCAATATTTTCTATACACTTTTCCTCGCTGATCTCATTTAAGTGACTTCCAGGGTGTGTGTTTAGATATTTTAACCCCAATGCCTCACATCTTTTCATCTCATCAATAAAGGCATTTAATGATTTTTCTCTTTTTTCTGTATCCTCTGCTCCTAAATTGATAAGGTAACTGTCATGGGGTAGAACATAATCAGCACTATACCCATTTTCAACCATAGTTTTTTTAAATTTAGCTATATTTTCATCAGTGTATGGTTTTGCATCCCAACGTCTTTGATTTTTTAAAAATAGAGCAAATGCTCTTGCTCCTATCTCCTTAGCATTTTTAGGAGCATTGAAAACTCCGCCAGTTGTGGAAACATGAGCTCCAACAAATTTATTTTTAATTCTTTCTTCTCTAGTCATTTTTTCTCCTTTTCTTTTATAGTAATATTATATCATAATTGGAGCTAAAAACAATATTTCCTTAAACTAAAAATGCACCTAAAATTCTAGGTACATTTTTTTATAAAATTCTCTTCAAATTCCTCTTTTGTATAAGTATGAACATCTTTTAATAAATATTTTTGAAAATCCCATATTTTAAACTTTACAATCTCTTTTTTAGCTAATTTACTTATACTATCACTTATCAAGTTAAAACTTTTTGACCTTTGAATCTTTCTTTTTGGATAATCTCCATATTCTCTACTTGTTTCATTTTTTATCTTATCATAAACCAATATATATTCTACATTATTTCGAGTATCTTTTATACTACAGCCAACAATATCTGAAAATATAAGAATGGTATCATATATTTTTTTTCTAACATTAAAAGTTTCAACTTTCCCATTTTTAAATTCTATAAAAATAATTTTATTTTCTAAAAAACATAGGGCATCACATGATTTAGGAAGTTGTTCTTCCAAGCCTAAAGGGAAACAGTAGTCTTCTTTAACTTTATCAAAATCTATGACTTCAAATAAAGAATCACTCATATATTCTTTATTTGCATCATCATAAGATGTCTTTTTTAAAGTACTTCTATTTTTCTTAAAAATTTCAATATTTTTATAATCACTCATAAGTTAAATCCTCCAACTTTTGAAGAGGTTTAGCTAATTTTTGAAAAATTAATTCTATTTCTTCAGATACATCTTTTATAGTTGAACTGTTTTCAAAATTTTCAGCTAAATAATATTTACATTTATTTGCAATTTCATATTTACTTGCATATACTTGAATAGCTCTTAAAAAATAAGGGCTGTGAGTAGCTAATAAAATATGTAAGTCTAACTCTTTTTGTAAAAGAACTATAATTTCAGCAAAAATTAATTGCCATTCTGGATGTAAATGTATCTCTGGTTCATCTAAAATAATTGTTCCCTTTTTTTCTAAAGCGCCATTAATTATTAAATTTTTTAATATTGCAAAGGTTTTTACTCCTGTTGAAAGATTCCTCATATCCATATCTTCATGGCTATTTTTTAATTTTACTTTTTTCTCATTAAAATTAAATATTAATTCTCCCTTAAATATCTCTTCTAATTTTTGATTAATTTTCTCTAATTGTTTTTCCATTAAAGCATTTTCAATTATACTTTTTTCTTTTTTTTCAATTAATAAGCTTTTTAAATCTCTTTTATGTGTATTCCTTTCAAAATTTAAAGAACTTAAATTATCCAAAACATAAGGATCATCAATATAGATAGCTTTAGTAGATAAATTTAATTTTTCATTCTTAGAATTATTTTTTATATCTTCCACTTTTTGTGCTTTACAAGTAGCTTTAATCGTCTGTTTTCCAATATTTATCTCTATTATTCCTTCATCTTGATTATAAAGATTATTAACTTGTCCATTAAATTCTGATAATAAAATATCTTGGAAATGAATCTTCAATATAAAATTTTCATCTAAACTTAGTATCTCATAGATCTCTGTTACTATTTCATTTACTGACTCATTTTTTATATTTTCTAAGTTTTTTATTTCATTAAAAATAATTTCCCTTATATTTTCCAAAGTTTTATTTGATTCTAATATCAATTTTTTTGTAAGTGTATATTTTAAAGCCCAAAAAGTTTGTGTTGATATTTCAGCATTTTCTTTAAAATAATTTGCTAATTTAAAATCTATTAAGTTTTCTCTCTCATTTTCTAATTCTTTATCTATATTATAAAAACTGTTAAATATAGCCCATAAGGCTTTTCCTACGCTACTTTTTCCTGTGTTATTCTCTCCAGCAATAATAGTTATTCCATTTATTTTTATATCTGCTTCTTTTATTTTTGAAATATTTTTCAAAGATATTTGCATTTTTTCCTCCTTTCTTATTTCAAATTCTACTTTATTATATCATTTTGTTATTAGAATTTAAAAGAAAAATCTATTTAACAAAAGAAAAAGAGGGCAAAATTTTATTCACCCTCTTTCTCTTAATATTATAAGTTATAAACTATCCTATTTTTTATTGATTTTTTCAACTAATGAAGTTAAATCTCTGTCTTTTAACCATTCTTTTAATGAGATCTTATTCAATGAATTAAATCCTTGAGAAGGTACAGCATTTCTAGCTAAGCTTACATATGGAGCACAAGTAAGTGATGTTCCAATTTCTCCCGGTTTCATTATAGTATAAGCAAATCCAACATATGTTCTTTCAAATAAAACATGAGAGTCTTGTCCACAACTTACAACTGACCATGCTACTGATTTTCTGTGTTCTTCTAGGAATGCTTTAAGATCTTCTGCACTGTCATTTTTTGTCCATAGTCCAGCATCTTCTATAAATAGATCTGCACAATTATCTCTGTCTGCTGATAGTGATAGAGCTATAAAACACCATACTCCATAAGCTTCTCCCTCTTTTAAAGGTCTATCTTCTTTTGGTCTGTATGCTGTTACCCCTTTATTTGCACAAATTGTATGAGCTCCTGGTAAAAGAGTAAATCTTCTTTCTTTTTCTGTACCAAATAGTTCTATTCCTGCTTCTAGTAATGGCTTAGCATCATAAACATGTAGTTTAGAACCATCATATTGATCTATTTCTAAAACTGGTTTTATTTTTTTCTCAATAATATCATTGTGAGCTGCTAAATCATGCCCCCATACTTGTCCTGCAATTCCACAGAATGATGAGGCAGTTAACATATTTATCTGTCCAACATAAGCATCATTTATTTCAGCTCTATCATATGAAACTATTCCATCTAGTAAGAAGTCATCTGTTTTTTCAACTGTTCCAACTGATACTTTTAAAACTGAAACATAACCATTTCCTTGAGCCCCTGGAGCTCCATATCCATCACAGTAGTTTTCATAAGGACTAATTGCTGTTTTGTCGATTCTTGGTGCACGTACTTTTCTTTCTTTTTCCATTATAAACCCTCCATTTAACAATAATAATTATTACTATGACAAATCCAGATAATTTAATAACTATCTATATGAGGTATTCAAAAATAATTAGAGATTCCTTTTATTAAAAATAAAAAATTATTATATTTTTTATTCTATTAGAAAAAATATTGAAAAACTCTGTTAATAAATGGTAATATAGTAAATACAATATATTTTAGGAGGAAAGAAAATGAAAAAACAGATTATATTGGGAACTTTCGGATTTTTTATAATTATCTTACTATTTCTATTTTCTACATCTTTTTATACAGTTAAAACTGGAGAAGTAGCAATAGTTTCAAGTTGGGGAAAAGTTTCAAGAATTGATAGAGAGGGATTAAACTTTAAAATTCCAATAGTTCAAACAAAAGAGATTATGGAGATAAGAGATAAAATCTATAATTTTGATGATATGTCAGTAAGTACAAAGGATATGCAATCTATAATTTTAGATCTAACTGTACAAAGCTTTGTTTCAGATCCTGAAAAATTATATAGAGCTTTTAAAGGTATGCATGAAACAAACTTTATAGCCCCAAGAACTAAAGAGGTTGTACAAGCGTCTATTAGTAAATATACAATAGAGGAGTTTGTGTCAAAAAGACAGGAATTAAGTAATATGATTTATCAAGATTTAAAAGATGATTTTGAAGCTTATGGTTTAGCTGTTTCAAATGTTTCAATTACAAACCATGATTTCTCTATGGAGTATGAAAAGGCTATTGAGGCTAAAAAAGTAGCTGAACAAGAGGTTGAAAGAACTAAATTTGAACAGGAAAAAATAAGAGTTGAGGCTGAAAACAAGGTATTTTTAGCTGAGTATAAATTAAAGGAAAAAGAGTTACAAGCTAAAGCAAATGAGGTAGAGTCTGCCTCTCTTTCTCCAGTTCTTCTTCAAAAAATGGCTATTGAAAAATGGGATGGAAAACTGCCTCAAGTTAGTGGAGAAAATACACAACCTATTATTAAACTTGGAAATTAAATATCTTACTAAAGACTTCCTATTGGAATTGAAAAAATTCTAATAGGAGTTTTTATTTTAAAAAAAGTAATTTTTAGATTTTTTTGTAATTTATCTCCTTTATAATTACATCATAAGATAAAACAGAGGGGAGAAATTATTATGATGATAACTAATACTAAAAATTTTCTTAATGAGAAAATGAGTCTAATTTTTCAAGATTTTCAAAGAGATATCTATAAAAGAGGGTATCTTTGCCAATTAAAAAATTTTAATTTTTCAGGAACAAGATTACCTAATTATGAAGATGAGATGGTACAAAAATTCTATCTATTAAAATATCTTCCAGCTTATTTAACAGAATACTATTGTATTTATAAGCAAGTTTTTGAAAGAAATTTTTTAAATGAAAACTGTTCAATTCTATCTTTAGGTTGTGGTTGTGGAGTAGATCTTTGGGGATTAAATTTTCTAAAAGAAAAGGAAAAACTAAATTGTTCTATTAATTACACTGGTATTGATGTGGTAAAATGGAAATATGGAGAATTTAGTAAAATGAATGGGAAATTTAAAAATTGTAATATTTTAGATATAGATAATTTAGAGGGAGATTACAATACAATTATCTTTCCTAAGTCTATAAGTGAATTTAATGAGTTTGCTTTTCAACATTTAAAAGATCTTTTTGCTAAAAAAAGATTTAATTCTAATAAGATAGTATTGATAGGAGCTATTAGAAAAACTCGCATAGATAGTGATTTACAAAGATTGGAAAAAATAAAAGATATTTTTATAAGAAAACATGGATACTTAGTAGTTGATTCTGAAACAACAATATCAAATGATAATGCACCATATATCTATCAAGTAGCAAATGATATAATTTTTCCTAGAGAGATATTAAATTATATAACAGGATTGTATACTCAATGTAAAAAATTCAAATTAACTGGGAAAAATTGTGAAACTGCATGTAGTGATCTACTTAAACGTTCACCAATTTTAAAAACTTCACAAATGACATTTAAAATAATTTATTTAGAGAGATAGAGGAGAGAATATGATTATAAGTGTAAGCAGAAGAACAGATATACCAGCTTTTTATAGTGAATGGTTTTTTAATAGATTAAAAGATGGTTATGTATATGTAAAAAACCCTATGAATAGTAAGCAGATAGGGAAAGTTAGTTTAAAAAAAGAAGATGTTGATTGTTTTGTATTTTGGACAAAAAATGCTAGACCTATGATGAAAAATTTGGATAAATTAGAGGGATATAACTACTATTTTCAATACACTATCTCACCATATAAAAAAGATGTGGAGCCACTTGTTCAAAATAAAAAATTAATAATTGATAATTTTATTGAACTTTCTAAAATTTTAGGAAAAGAGAGAATGATTTTAAGATATGACCCAATATTTATCAATAAAGATTACACTATGGAATACCATAAAATCGCCTTTAAAAAGCTATGTGAAAAGTTAGCTGGATATACTGATAAATGTGTAATTAGTTTTATTGATCTATACCAAAGAACAGAGAGAAATTCAAGACATTTGAAAATTAGAAAACCTACAGAGGCTGAAGAAGATGAGTTAGTAAAAACTTTCTACAATATAGCTAAAGAGCATAATATCACTATTGAAATGTGTTCTGAAAGTAGAAGAGAGAGCTTTGAAAAGATAGGAGTAAAAGCTGGAAAATGTATTGATAGTGACTTAATAGCAAAGATAACTGGGAACTATTTGAAATATGGAAAAGATAAAAATCAAAGGGAAGAGTGTGGTTGTGTTCAAAGTGTGGATATAGGTGAGTATAATACTTGTATACATGGTTGTACATATTGTTATGCTAATTTTAATAAGGATATGGCTAAAAAGAATTATGAACTTCACAATAAAGAGGGGGAACTTCTTATTGGAGAAGTGCCTTTAGGTGCAGTAATAAAGGAGAGAAAGATAAAACCAGTTTCAACTAAAAAGAAAGAAAAAGTAGTTGAAGAAAACTCAAATAATAGGACACTTTTTTTTGAAAAATAAATTTTTCTTGACTTAGAGTCTACTCTAAATGTTATTATGTACATAATCTAGAAAACTATAATTTATCTAACCAAGCTCAATTATCTAGCACATCGCTAGGTTTTGACAAAGTACCTTTGCATTAGCGATTATTAGTCAAGTTACGTTATTAAAATTTCTTTTTTTAACATCAAGTTGTCTCCATGTCAGTGAATAAAGAAGCCCTATTGCTCATTCCGTTGAAAATGCAAAACTCGGCTACGCCTCAAACACGTTGCATTTTCTTAACTGCATTTCGCTAAGGGCTTCTAATATTCACCTCCAAATTACGTCAACTTGATGTTAGGGATAATATAAGTTTTGTTAAAGGATCACAGAAACTTTGTTTCTGCGTCTCAAAAGTAGTAGTCGTTTGCACTCCTCTACTTTTGGAAATTATAGTTTAAATAACTTAAAAAAATGGGGTAGATTATGAATTATTTTTTTATACTATTATTAACTTTTTTTCTTAGAAATTGTTTTACTATATATATGACTGTAAAACATATTGTCCCAGCAAATTTTAAAATAATTTTCACCTTAATTTTAATTGGTTTAAGTGCTTTTATGTATAGTTATGTGATATATAGTCGCTATTTTTCTGAAAATTTTTCTTATGAAATTAACCAGATTTTAGCATATATAGTATATTACTTTATGGCATTTATAATATATGGTGAAATTTTGTATATAGTTGCCTTTATCGGTAATCTTCTTTTAAAAAATAGAACAGATATAACTTTATATAAATTTGTTATTCCTATTGTTGTAATTCTTCTTGTTATTGGAACATATTTTAAAAAAGTTACAGTTGTAAAAGAGTATGAAATAAATAGTGATGAAAGATTTAAAAAACCTTTAAATATTGCTTTAATTTCAGATATACACCTAGGTTATATCAATGGAAATAGTTCAATGGAAAATTTAGTTAAAAAGGTAAATAGTTTAAATCCAGATCTAGTTTTAGTGGCTGGAGACACTATTGATATGCACTTAAAGCCTGTAATTGAAAAAAATATGCTTGAAAATTTTAAAAATATTAAAAGCAGATATGGGGTTTTTATAAACATTGGTAACCATGATATCTATGGTGGAAAAGTTAAGGAGTTTACTAATAAGCTAAATAGTTATAAAAATATTAATGTTTTAAGGGATAGCAAAATTTTAATAGATGATAGTTTCTATGTTGCATCTCGTGACAATTACTCTAAGCAACCATTGAGTGAAATTTTAAAAGATAGCGGGGATAAACCAGTATTATATATGCAACACACTCCAGATACTATTGATGAAACAGTTAAAAACAAGGTTTTTTTACAAGTGTCTGGACACACTCATAGAGGGCAATTTTTTCCAGGAAGTCTTTTTACTAAGAAGATTTTTAAGCTAGATTATGGTTACAAAAAGTTTCAAGATACAAATGTTGTTGTATCCTCTGGTTATGGAACTTGGGGCCCACCTATAAGAATAGGAACTCAATCAGAAATTGTATTAATAAAAATTAGATAATTTAAAGAAATAGTTATTGTTATATAGCAATAGCTATTTTTTTACAAATTTTAAGATACAAAAATGGAGTTTCTGCATACCTTAATTTACATAAAATTTTCTTTGACAAATAATTTCTGTCGGTGCTATAATGTAAACATAGAACCCAAATTCCAAAACCTAATTTTTTAAAAAATAACAGATTAAAATTTAATAGCTCCTTATAACTAAAAGGATAGTTGCTCATTAAATTACACTTTTTAGAAAAAAGTTGTACGAGCAAAAGGAAAAAAAATAGAAAGAGTACTAATTATTAAAACAAGTGATTAAAAAATGCTCCTTAAATTTTAAAATTTAAAACACCTCTAATTCAAGAAAATTCAAAAATAGGGGGTTTAAGGAGCCGACCATCTAAAATAAGGTTTAAAACCAAAAATTCCATTGCATTTCCGTTATGAATATGATATAATCAAAATGACAATGGTTGTGCAGACCATTATCACTTAAATATTGGTTATTTAGAGATTAGAATGACTATTACTAAAACTATAAAGTTTAGTATAGCCAATATGATTCCAAACCATAATGCATATCTGTAAGCTTACATTCTTTGGTGTTTAGGAATATGTTTAATTTCTTTAACCAGTTCTCTTAAAAATTTAGAGAACATCATATTCACTTCTTTCAATGGGAAAAAAAGAGGGATAAGGTTAAGTGTGTCATCACACTTGCAAGAATGTTAAACGTCGAAACGGATGAAGGTTTTAAAACCTTCATTTGTTTTTATTAAACGTTTCAACACTTCAGGCTGAGTCTTTATAAAATGTATAAACTGCTCTTTAGAAACAGTTATAATATTTTTGTTAATTCTTTGTACTTCATAAGATGTATTTTAACTTCCATTAGATAGTTGTATAAGGAGCTGACCATCTAGAATAAGGATATAACCCAAAAACACGATTAATTTCGTGTTTTTTTATTTCTTCAATATTTAAAATCTTACTTTTGATAGCTTTTATTAAAATAAACTATTAAAATTCATAATATAAAAGAGATTTCTTATTTAAAAAATAAAGAATTCATGTTATAATGTGGACATTAAGAAGAGTAAGGAGAATTTTTATGGAAATAAGAGAAGGTTTTTGGAAAATCTGGGGAAAATTTGTAGGAATTTTAATCGGAATTCTAATACTTTGGATAGCTTTAATATTTATTTGTGATAAAATTTTTGGAAAGAGCTTTGAAGAGTTAAAATATATACACTATTTTATCTTTTTAGTAGTTATTTTAAAGGCTAAAAAGTGGTTTTTAAAAAAATTGGACATTGAATCAGAAAATAAAAAAATAGAAGAAAATGGGGAAAAAGAAAATGAGCAATAAACAAGAGGAAAAGGGTATTAGAAAAGAGGAGTTTTTTACAAAAAGAATGAGAAATGGACTTGCCTATGTGGAAGATGAGATACTCCCTTTTACTGGAATCTTTATTTTTAGATATGGAAATGGAGCAGTAAAAGAGTATGAGCCATTTGTTAAGGGGATAAAAGAGGGAGTCAATGAAAAATTTTATAAAACTGGTAACATAAAAGAGTCTAATACATTTGTTGATGGGAGCCTAAATGGTGACTCTATCCAATTTTATGAAAATGGAAATATGAAAGAATCTATGGTTTTTCTAAAAGATAAACTTGATGGTGAATGGGTAAAATATTATGAAGATGGAACTATTAAAACTAGAGGACTTTTTAAAAATGGATCTTTAGAAGGAAATAGAATAACTTATTATCCAAATGGGGTTATAAAAGAGATAGCTCCTTTTAAAAACAATCTTCTTCACGGAAAATCCAAAAAATTTTTTGAAAGCGGAATAATTGAAATGTGTGAAGAGTTTGAAAATGGGCAACTTAATGGAGAAGTTATATATTACTATGAAAATGGGGAGATCAAAATTCGTGAAGAGTATAGAGATCAAGAGAAAAATGGTAAATATATAAGATACTATGAAAATGGCTCTGTTAATGCCATTGGAACTTTTAAAAATGGCAAACTTAACGGAGATTGGACAATGTTTTATGAAAATGGAAAATTGTTAGGAACTGCATATTTTGAAGATGGAGAAATAAAAAAAGATAGATAAGAAAAAGAGAGGCTGTTGCAAATTGATGATTTTATATTATTAATTTGTTCAGCTTCTTTTTATTTTTACAAAGTAATTATTTATCCATAAATTAAAAAGTAATTTTCCCTAACATCAAGTTGATGTAATTTGGAAGTGAATATTAGAATCCCTTAGCGAAATGCAGTTAAGAAAATGCAACGTGTTTGAGGC
>ERZ894240.613-NODE-613-length-32758-cov-189.523010_pt1 | contig 32758 bp, 32 predicted proteins | sample MGYA00380298_ERZ894240 | MGnify/ENA primary metagenome ERZ894240 (study PRJEB32331, sample SAMN06328419) | human gut metagenome | biome: human gut microbiome; feature: stool | host: Homo sapiens | collected 2014-06-27 ... | reverse complement strand
AGTAATCAGTTAAAAAGGAGAATCCGCATAAAGCAAATTCTCCTAATTTTTAGCTTTTTTTGAGAGCGTAAATAATTTTGTGTATTTATCATCTCTTGATTATTAATATTAATTTAAGTTAGGACTGAAAGGAACTTAAAATCCTTTCAGTCTTTCTTCATATTCTATTGCCAATTGTCCTTTTATCATCGCCCAATCTTTTGCATAACCTGTTTTCCATTTTTCTGTTAAATTGATTGTTGATAAATATAGTAATTTCATCAATGACATATCTGTTGAAAAACTACTTCTTGTTTTTGTTGCTTTTCGATAGATTCTATTTAAGTTTTCAATTACATTTGTTGTATACATAATTCTTCTAATTTCTGGACTAAATTTAAAGAAAGTCCTTAGTTCAGACCAATTATTCTCCCAACTTCTTAGTGCATAAGGATACTTTTTATCCCATTTTTCTTTTAATTCTTGAAGCGCTGAATATCCTGTTTCTTCATTTGGTGAAGTATAGATTTCTTTTAAATCTTTAGCAAATTCTTTTTTCTCTTTGTAGCTTACAAAGCTTAATGTATATCTAATTTGATGAATAATACATCTTTGGATATCTGTATGAGGATATACAGATTTTATGGCATCTGAAAATCCTGTTAATCCATCTACTGAAGCTATTAATATATCTTTGACTCCTCTATTTTTTAAATCATTTAAAACTGTAAGCCAAAACTTAGCAGATTCATTACCACCAATATAAATACCTAGTACATCCTTTTTACCTTCAGAATTAACTCCTAAAATTACATAAGCAGCTTTCTTTACAATTGATTTATCCTCTTTTACATTAAAATGAATAGCATCTAGAAAAGTGAAATAGTAAATATCTTCAAGAGGTCTATTTTGCCATTCTTCCACTAGAGGAATAATTTTATCTGTAATTTTACTTACCATTTCAGCAGAAACATCAACTCCATAAATTTCTTGAATATGCTTGTTAATATCTCTTGTAGACATTCCTAGTCCATACATAGAGATAACTTTTTCTTCTAAATTAGAAATATCGCGAGAATATTTAGGAACAATTTTAGGTTCAAATTCACTATTTCTGTCGCGTGGAATATCAAGTTCTATTTCTCCAAAAGAAGATTTAACTTTCTTTTTAGAATAACCATTTCTAGAATTGTCATTTTCATCATTTTTTCCATATTTTTCATATCCAAGTTGATTATCAAGTTCAGCTTCAAGAGATTCTTGAATAAATTCTTTCATTAACTCTTTTAAAGCCTCCTGTATATCAGCAGCACTATTAAAATTTCCTTTTTTTACAATTTCTCTAATAAGTTCTTTTGGTAATAAAGACATAAAAAAACCTCCCTTGATATTAATAAAATTATTACTCATAATCCATTAATAATCAAGAGAGATTTTTATTTACACAAAATTTATTACACTACCCTTTTTTTTATTTTTTGTAACTATATAGCTGAGTAGTTACATTTTTTATTTGTTTTTATCTGCTATAATAGCTCCAGCAGCGGCTCCAACTCCAGCACCAACTATAGTACCAGTGTTTCCACCAATAAGATGTCCAGCTACAGCTCCAGCGGCAGTTCCAGCAGCGATATGTTTTTCAGTACGAGAACATCCAGCAAAAGCAAGTACAGAAATAGCTAAAATTATAAATAATTTTTTCATATAAATTACCTCCTATTTACAGTATGAAAGTATCTTTATTAAAAGTATACAACAAAAAGTTGAAATTTCCTAGAGTTTTATAATAATATATTTCTTATTTTTATAATTTACAATTTCTTGAGTTTTTTTATTGATTTTTCCAAATTTTCTGTGAGTATATTTTCTAGCATGTTTAGGTGGGTAATCTTCAAAAGTCCTTGATCCCATAAGGGCTATAGTATATTCTAATTCAGCCTTATCAGGAGTAACAAGATAATCTTCTCCAGCAAAAGAGAATAAAATTCCTGGGTACATATGATCACCTTTTATCTGTTTAAAGTTAAAAGGCTTACCAATTTTTTCAACTAAATATTGTCCTAAAGCATTTATTCTATCTAACATCTATCTTTTCACCTTTTTCTTTTTAGTTGTAGTTTTTCTTTTTGTTTTATTTTCAGGTACTATTTTTCTTTTTAAAAGTTCTCTTTTTTCAATAGTTTTTTTCTTAGCAACTGAGTAGCCAAAACTTCCAATAGCTTCTTTTGGCATTGGAAAATACTCCCCATGAGAATAAGCAATAAGGTTAGCCCATTCAAAATGGATTTTTTCATTTTCATCTAATAATCTTGAATCGATATGAGAGCATAGAACTTCTGCTAAAAATAGATCATGAGTTCCAAGAGGAATAATTTGTTTTACTTTACATTCAATATTTACAGGACATTCTTCAATATATGAAGATTTTACCTCTTTCCCCTCTTTTAAACTGAATCCCATCTCTTTGATCTTATCATTTGTTCTACCTGAACGAACTCCACAATAGTCAGTTTCTCTAGTTAGTCTTCTTGTAGGAAGATTAACAGTAAATTCCATAGTTTCTTTTATATATTCATAAGATAATCTTTCAGGTCTAATAGATATTGAAAGCATAGGAGGTTTTGTACAAATAGTTCCTGTCCAAGCAACAGTAAAAACATTATCTTTTCCATCTGAATTTTTACTTGTTATTAAAACAACAGGAACCGGATTTAAAACGACACTTCCCTTAAAAAGTTTTTTTTCCATATTTATTCCTTTCATAATTATAATTTACTTATGAAATTATATCATTTTTTCTAAATATGTACAATTATTAACTGTTAAATTGTTGCTTATAAAAAGAGCTTATGATATACTAAAATTATAAAGTTGGGTAAAAGGTGAAACTTATGAATAATTATGTTATTTTGAAAGGAAAAAAGGATAGACTAGTAATACATCTAAATTCAGAGGTAGACTTTTTAACTCTTAGGGATAGCTTAGTTGAAAAGATACAAGAGGCTAAAAATTTTATTGGGAATGTTCATTTAGCAATAGAATTTACTAATAGAGTTTTAACTGAATTAGAAGAAAATGTTTTAATTGATCTGATTAAGTTAAATAGTGATTTGAATATTACTTATGTTTTTTCTGAAAGTGGTTCGGGAGTAAATAAAAAAGAAAAGATAAAGTTTTTTAAAGCAGTAACTGAAGAGGGACCAACTAAATTTTTTAGAGGGACTCTTAGATCAGGGAATAAGATAGAATATGATGGAAATATAGTTGTTATTGGAGATGTAAATCCCGGGGCTATGTTGAGAGCAAAGGGAAATATAATAGTATTAGGGCATTTAAATGGAACTGTTTATGCAGGTTTAGATGATGATAAAGATGCTTTTATAGGTGCTAATTATATGAATCCAATCCAATTAGTAATAGGTAGTACAATAGCTAAACCTATGCAAAAAGAAATATTAGATACAAATAAAGTAGATAGAAAAGGAGGCTTCAAGATAGCCTACATAAAAAATAATGAGATATTAATAGAAGATTTTAGTGCACGTTCATATAATGAATAACTAAAACTTTAAGTTAGGAGTGGTAAAAATGGCAAAGGTGTATGTAGTGACATCAGGAAAGGGTGGAGTAGGAAAAACTACTACTACTGCTAATCTTGGAGCAGGGTTAGCTTTAAAGGGGAATAAAGTCCTTTTAATAGATACAGATATTGGATTAAGAAATCTAGATGTAGTGATTGGATTAGAAAATAGAATTGTTTATGATTTAGTTGATGTGATAGAAGGTAAATGTAGAATAGCACAAGCTTTAATAAAAGATAAAAGATGTTCAAATCTATGTCTATTACCAGCTGCTCAAATTAGAGATAAAAATGATATCAATGGAGATCAAATGAAAACTCTTATCGATGCTTTAAGAAATGACTTTGATTATATTATAATTGACTGTCCAGCAGGAATAGAACAAGGATTTAAAAATGCAATAGCTGCAGCAGATGAGGCAATAGTAGTTACAACTCCAGAAATTTCAGCTACAAGAGATGCTGATAGAATAATCGGGCTTTTAGAAGCCAATGAGATAAGAAATCCAAAACTTATAGTAAATCGTATAAAGATGGATATGGTAAAAGCAGGAAATATGTTAAGTGTAGAGGATATACTTGATATACTTGCAATTAAATTATTAGGAGTAGTTCCTGATGATGAAAATATAGTTATCTCTACAAATAAAGGAGAACCTTTAGTATATAAAGGTGAATGTTTAGCAGCTAATGCCTATAGAAATATAGTAGAAAGAATGGAAGGGAAGGATGTTCCATTTTTAAATCTAGATGTAAAGCTTGGGTTCTTTGAAAAATTAAAAATGGTTTTTGGAAAGTAGGTAGAAGGAATGGGATTTTTTGATTTTTTTAAAAAAGAGGATAATAATTCTAAAAATATTGCTAAGGATAGATTAAAATTTGTTTTAATCCATGATAGAGCTATGTTGCCAGCAAGTGTTTTAGAAGAGATGAAAGATGAAATAATAGCAGTTATATCTAAATATGTTGATATTGACAAAGAAGCTCTAAATATAGAGGTAACTGAAAATCCAGAAAATAAAAGAAGCACAGCTTTAATAGCTAATATTCCACTAGTGGCTAAAAAAGAAAAGAATAGTTAATCATAGAAAGAGGTAGTCAATAAAACTACCTCTTTTTAAGTATATAAATTTATATTTTATCATTTTAATAATTAAAAAAAATTTTGATAACTTAACTTGACTAATAATCGCAAATAACAAAGGGACTTTGTCAAAACCTAATGATACACAAGAAAAAATGAACTTAGTTAGATATATTATAATTTTTACACTTTTATAGTTTTATCATTAGATTGTAAAAACTCTAAATATTCCTTTTTAGTCATAGTTGGCTTAAAGTTATTTAGAATTTCTTTTCCAATTTTTGCATTGTCAAAAAGAAGATCTACAACTGTAAGAGCTAAAGATTTAGCAGGGGCAAGATAAGCAAATTCTTCATCAGTTATTGAGTAATTTCTAGTGTGTAAAGCTCCTGTTATTCCACCAAACATAGGATGTAAAGTAGGAATAATATGTGACACATCTCCAAAATCAAATGACCCTGTAAAATCTCCACCTTCTATAATTTCCTCATCTTTAATTCCTATAAAATTTATATTTTCTCTTAAAACTTTTTCCATTGAATCATGTCTTAAAATAGGAAGATACCCTGGAATCTCTTTAATCTCAATTTCGGCACCAACAGCCATAGCACCAGCCATTAAAGCACGATTAACTTTTTTATTAGCATCTATAAGACTTTCAATAGTTCTAGCCCTAACATAAGCTTCCATTCTAACATCAGCAGGGACAACATTAACTATATCTCCACCTTTAGTTATAATTGGATGGAATCTAACTCTATCAGCTTCTTTGAAAGTTTCTCTTTGTGCATGAACATTATTTATAGCTAACATAGCAGCATTTAAAGCATTGATTCCCTCATAAGGAGCAGAACCAGCATGAGCTTCTTTACCAATAAATTTAACTTCCTTACCAATGAAACCATTACTTACAGGGCCAACTAAAACCTTTTTATCTCCTGTATCAAGAGCATGGAACATAAGACTCATATCTATATCATCAAATGCCCCTTTTCTAATAAGTTCCTGTTTACCACCAAAATATTTAATTTTTCCCTCTTCTTTTAATTTACTTCTATAAGCAAGCTCAATAAACTCTTCAGCAGGGGTAGCAATAAAATCAATTTTTCCATCAAGCTCTTTAAAGACACCAGACTTAATAAGTCCAACAGCTACTCCTAACATCCCAGCAATTTGAATATTATGTCCACAAGTATGAGATGCTCCTATTGAGTTAGCATCACAATGTTCAGCACAAGATATACCATCAAGTTCTCCTAAAATAGCAACTTTAGGACCATTTTTATCTTCATTTATTCTTGCACGACAACCTGTATAAGCTATATTTTCTTCAATATTCTCAATATTTAATTCATTTTTAAAAAATTCAACAACAGATTTAGTAGTTTCAAACTCTTTATAACCAAATTCAGGGTTGTTATAAATTTTTCTTCCAATATTGATTATAATATCTTTGTTCTCTTCAATAGCTCTGATAACTCTTTCCTTTAATTGATTCTTATCCAATTAAATCATCTCCTATTTTAGATATTTTATAATATAGTTTAAAATTGCTTCAGTAGTTTTTAAAAGATCATTAATAACTAGATACTCTTCAACAGTATGTACTTTGTACATTCCTACTCCAACAATAATTGAGTTAAATCCCTCTTTAGCTAAAATATTACTGTCAGATCCTCCACCAATAACTTTTAATTCACTTTCTACTCCTATTTCTTCATATACCTTAGCAAACTCTTTACCAAATTTAAGATCATCTATAGGCTTTAAAATAGGATAGTTATATGAAAGTTCTAAAGTATACTCTCCATTAAATTTATCAGCTACATTTTTAGCAATATTTTCATATTCATCAATTATATTTTCAAGAGTTTCTTCTGAATGGCTTCTTACCTCTCCATGAAAAGAACAATAGTCAGGAACTACATTTGTAGGAAATTGTGAAGTTATACTTCCGATATTTGAAGTTGTAAGTTCATTAATACGTCCAATTTTCATTTGAGCAATAGCAGCAGCTGCCATGGAGATAGTATTAATTCCCTTTTCAGGCTCAATACCAGCATGAGCTTTTTTACCTCTAAAAGTGAATGTAAAATTATATTGGCAAGGAGCTGAATGAGCTATGATACCAGCTCTTCCAGCATTATCAAGAACTATCATATTAGTAGCAGGTCTCATATTTTCAGGCACATCTTTCCATTCAATACTTTTTGCCCCAAGCATACCAGCTTCCTCTCCAGGAGTTAAAAGAACATAGATATCTTGATGAGAAAGATTATTTTCTTTTAAAACTCTAAGAACTTCAATAATAGATGCAACTCCACCTTTATCATCTCCTCCAAGAGTAGTAGTTCCATCTGTTTTTATAATACCATTTTCTATTATAGGAGAGATATTTTCACATGGTTCTATAACGTCCATATGTGCACATAAAGTTACACCCTCACCTGCTAAATCACCTTTAAATTTAGAAAAAATTGTAGAAGCATCACCATTATATTTTGTATAGCCATTATCAAGATAGATCTCTCCGCCAAGATTTTTTAGAATATCTATCAAATAATTAGCAAACTTTCCCTCTTTTTTAGATGGAGAATAAATTTTTACCATTTCAATAAAATTATTAATGATTCTTTCTCTATTAATCATAATTCCTCCAATGTTTTATTTATAGTTAAGAATAATTTATTTTTCTTTCTCCTGATATTTAAAAGAAATAGAGATAACTAAAATTGACTAATTAATGTAAATAACAAAGGTACTTTGTCAAGATCTAACGATGTGCTAGATAACTGAGTTTAGTTAGATAAATATAAACTTTTCTATTAAATCAGCAATTCCTCCATCGTTATTAGATTTTACAATAAAATCAACTTGCTCTTTTATTTCAGGTTGAGCATTTTCAACAGCTACAGAAGTTCCAGCAGCTTTTAACATAGGGAGGTCATTAAAAGAATCTCCAACAGCTATAACCTCTTCAATAGGAATATTAAGTTTTTCAGCTAGTTTTTTAACAGCTACTCCCTTATCAATTCCAAGTTTAGTTACTTCAAGGAAGAAGGGCTTAGAAATAGCAATACTATATTTATCACCATACTCTTTTTTTAATTCAACTTCAACTTTTTTTAGATAGCTAGGTTCAGCTAAAAGCATACACTTAACAGCCCCTCTATCTACATATTCTTTAAAACTTTTTACTACTCTATGATTCATCTTAGTTAAATCAACTTCCACATCTATATATTCACTTTCAGTTTCAGAGATAATCTCATCATTGATATAAGTTAAAATATGAGTATTATATTTTTTACTAAAGTCATACATCAAATGTAGATCCTCTTTTTCAAGAGAGGCTTCAAAGATATTTTCATTAGTTTTACAATTAGTGATAATAGAACCATTGAAAGATAAAATATATTCATCAAATTTTTCAGCTTCAATCTCCTTTGCAAGATCTCTCATAGCAAAAGTAGGTCTTCCAGAACAAAGAATAAATTTTACTCCAGTTTCTTGAGCTTTCATAATAGCTTGTAAATCAATAGGTGATATTTTTTTCTCAGAGTTTAGAAGAGTATCGTCTAAATCTGTAACAATCATCTTATATTTCATAATAACCCCCAAAACATATTTTTTATCTTAATTATAGCAAATAATAAAACTATTTTACAATAGGTCTTCTTGCTAAAAATATAAGAGGAATAAGTAAAAGAATCATAATTCCACTACCAATAATAATATCATTTACTCCCATTAATGCAGATTGTTGAGTTATAAGTTCATTTATCATCTCTAATTTCATATGTAGAGGAAATGAAAAATGATCGATATAACTTTGAAAATTAGGGTTTCCAACATTGATAGCTGAAACAATATCTTGATGGTGCATAGAGATTCTATTGTTCCAGTAGTTTATTGCAAGAGATGTGCCAAAACTATTTCCTATATTTCTAGTAAAATTATATAGTCCAGATGCCCCTGCCAACTCTTCTGGTGGAATGTCTGAAAGGGTAATTGTATTTAGAGGAATAAAAAAAATTCCCAACCCTATTCCTGTCAAAAAACGAGATCCAGCAATGTAACTTGCTGTTATATCTGGTGGATAGTTTCCAGTTAAAATAGCTGTGATACTAAAAAGTACAAAACCAAATACAACAACTTTTCTAGCATCTAAATTATTTAAAATACTTCCTAAAATAGGAGCGGTAAAAAGAATAGAAAGTCCCAATGTAGAGGTAGCTATACCACTATCTAAAGCTGTGTACCCCATATAGTTTTGTAGCCATAGGGGAATAACAACAACTGAGGCAAAAAAAGCAATAGAAGCTACTGTTATACTCAATGCTCCTATACTAAAATTTTTATTTAGAAAGAGTTTAACATTTACTACTGGAGTAGGGTGATACCACTCCCAAATAACTAATATAGTTAAAAATATAAAGGCAATCAATGCTAAACTTATAATAAATGGACTTTGAAACCAATCTAAATCGTTTCCTTTGTCTAACATTATTTGTAGAGCAGAGATTCCAATAGCTAAAAAGATAAGTCCCCATTTATCAACAGGAACTTTTTCTATCTTATCTTTGTAACCTTTTTTTCTAAAAATAGAGTGAACAATATATGTAGATAAAATACCAAAGGGAACATTTATATAGAAACACCATCTCCAAGAGAATGAATCTGTTATCCAACCACCTATTACAGGTCCAAGAACAGGAGCAAGAACAATTGTCATAGACCATATACCTAGAGCCATAGCTTTTTTTTCTTTTGGATAGAAGCTTAACATAAGTGTCTGTGATAGTGGAATCATACTAGCTCCTACTACCCCTTGAAGAACTCTAGCAAAAAGTAGAAAACCAAAGGAAAAACTGATACCACATAGAACACTTGCTCCAGTGAAGAAAAGAGTGGCAAGGGTATATTGCCTTACAATACCAAATCGTTTAGTTAACCAACCAATTAAAGGCAAAAATATAGCTTCAGAAACTGCATATGATGTAATAACCCAAGTACCTTGGGTAGGAGCAACAGCGAAATCTCCAGCTATATGGGTTAAAGATACATTTACAATAGTACTATCTAAAACATTCATAAAGGAACCTATTGATAGTGCTAGTGTAGCAGATATAACTTCAAAAGGAATACTCATAAAAATCACCAGCTTTATTGGATATTATTTTTTATAATATTATTAACCTGTTCATCTATTGTTGCTTCATCAATAGAGTATAGAGACGAAGTTTTTTCTTGAAAAGGAACTATTTTATTACTATTTTTTTCTAAATATACAGTAGCTTTCATAGAGCTACCAATAGGAATTATTCCATTTTCTTTTATACTGTCACTATCAATATGAACTCTCACAGGGACTCTTTGAACAATCTTTATCCAGTTACCAGTGGCATTTTGTGCTGGTAAAAGAGATAGAGAACTACCTGTTCCAGCTGATATTCCTTGAACATAACCACTATATTTTTTCTTGTTAACATCACTTACAAGAATAACTTTATTCCCAACTTTAACATTTTTCATTTGAGTCTCTTTTAAGTTTACATCAGCCCAAGTATTTTCAAGATTTATTATTGTTAGAAGCTCTTGAGAAGGAGCAACTTCTTGACCTAAAAATATAGCTTTTTTAGCTACAATTCCAGAAACTGGAGCATAAATTTTAGTTCTTTCTAAATCTACATATGCTTTTTTATATGCAGTAATAGCTTGTTGAACATCAGGATGAGTCATGATAGATGTACTACTAACTTGAGTTATAGCATTATCTAAAGCAGAATTACTTTGTTCTAAAGAAGCAATAGCTATATTTAAATTATCCTTAGCAGTAAGAAACTCATGTTTGCTAGCAAGTCCAGCTTCATAAGAACTTTTTGCTATTTGATAATCTGTTTTTGCCTTTTTCAATGTGTTTTCTTTAGCAATTACATCTTTTTGAAGTTGAGTAACTTGAGAGTTAAGAGCTGAATAATAACGTATAGCTTTTCCTAGAGATGCAGTGGTACTTTCTAGTGCTAATTTATAATCAATATCATCAACAGTAGCTAATAAATCTCCTTTATTGACATATTGAGTATCTTCAATCATAAGTTTATTAATTGTACCACTAACTTGTGAAGTGATAATATTTTGCGAACCATTTACATAGGCATCATCAGTATCCTCAATAGTTCTTCCATATAGTGCCCAATAAAGTATAAAAAGAACTCCTATAACAACTAAGCAAATTATAAAAGTAAGTATTTTTTTTAAAGCTATTTTTTTATTTGAATTTTTTGTTTCATTATTTTCATTAATATTTTCAGTTTTTTTTATCTCTTCCATGATCATTCTCCTATAATTATTTTTCTATTTTATAAGCTCCACCTAAAGAGTTTAAAAGAGTTAATTGTTGAGTACTAAAGTTAAATAACTCTTTTTTATTTGATAATTTATAATTATTCCAATCTAGTTCTTTTAAAAGATAATCTAATTTAGAGATGCTACCTATAATTAGACGTTCTCTGTTCTCGTTTAATATTTGCGTTTGGACAGATAGATTTATATCTGAAGTTTTTAAGTTTTCACAACTGATTTTTGTTTTGTATAATTCACTTTCAATATTATTTAAAGCTGTAATAATAGCATTGTTATATTCTTCTATAAAGATATTTAAGTCATCTCCAGCCATTTTATATTTGCTTGTAATAGCTCCTGAATGAAAAATTGGTAGATATATACTTGGACTTATGAAACCTAAAAGAGAATCTCTTCTTAAAATTTTATCCATAGTTATACCTTCAAAACCTATCTGTCCTGTAAGTGAAAATTGAGGATAGAAATTAGTTTTTTCAGATTCAAGATGCTTCTCTTGTCCTTTAATAAGCATAATATAATATTTAATATCTGGACGGTTGATAATTATATCTGAAGATATAGTTGAAGGAATAGCAACTTTTTCTTTTAAAATTATATCTGCCATTGAATATTTGCCATTTAAAAGTTCAGCTATCTCTTTATTATGTTTATTCCCAGTTAAAATATTTAAGTTATTTAAAGTTAGCTGAATATTTAATCTATTATCTTTTAAAGCTGAATTTATATTACGTAATTCATTTTCAGATTGCCAAATATCACTATTGATGCCATTACCAATCTGTACATTTTTTTTGTTAAAAGATACAATCTCACTAAGAATATCTTTTTGAGAAAGTAAAATTTTCTTCTCTTGTTGAAGATAATTCCAATAAAAATATAGCTTTGCTACTCTGTTAGTTATATTTAACTCAATCCAATCAGAGTTTAATTTTATAGCTTCACATCTATATTTTTGTTCCTCAGCTAGAGAATGCAGTTTACTAAAAATATCAATATTATAATCACCTTGTAAACCTAGAGAGCCAATGGTAATTATTTTTCCGCCAAATGGTGGTGGAGTCATTCCATTTTTACCTAATCTCTCTCTTTTTAAGTTGCTAGAGCTATCTATTGATACCCCCAGAGCTGAATCTGCTAATTTAATAGCTTCATCAGATTTAGAAATATTAAGTTTAGCTATTTTCAGATCTTCATTTTCCTCTAAAGCAAAGTTAACTAATTTGTCTAGAATAGGATCTTTATAGATTTTCCACCACTCTTTGCAAGAAAAAATCAAAGTCCTATTATTAGGAATATTAGTTTGAATACTATTAGGTTCTATTATATTTTCAGTTTTTATTTTTGGAATAGGTGAACATCCTATAAAAGCTAAAAATATAAAAGTAAAAAAGAATTTTTTCACTATATTTCCCTCCTTTAAAATTTATAAAACAGTTCAATAATGTTTTCAAAAAAAGAAAAAAAATCCTTTTTATAAAAAATATTAGTTTAAAAACAAGTATAAAAAATAGATATTTTTTGACAAGATTTTAAAAAATAAAGTATATAGTTGAATATTTTTCTATTAAAATAAACAAAAAATTGACTAAATATTATAAAAAGTATATATTATATGTAAAATATAAAAATTACTATTTTTATATTAATAAAGTAGTATGAAATTAAGACAAGGAGGGAAAAATATGATTATAAAATTAATAGGAGTGTTAATTATTATAATTGGTTTTATGTTAAAACTTGATACTATAGCAGTTGTTTTAGTAGCAGGATTAGCTACAGGACTTGTAGCTGGTATGGGATTTGTTGAGATTTTAGAAGTTTTGGGAGGAGCATTTGTTTCAACAAGATATATGACTCTTCTACTTTTAACTTTAGCAGTAGTAGGAATACTTGAAAGAAATGGATTAAGAGAGAGAGCAGAGATATGTATATCAAAACTAAAAAGTGCTACTTGTGGAAAAGTATTAAGTCTATATGTAGTTATTAGAACAGTAGCAGCTATTTTATCTTTAAGAATGGGAGGACATGTTCAATTTATAAGACCATTGATCTATCCTATGGCTAAAGGAGCAGCAGAGAAAGAGGGAAAACTTACTGTAGAGTTAGATGAAGAGTTAAAAGGACATGTTAATGCAGTAGAAAACTATGGAAACTTCTATGGACAAAATGGGTTTATAGCATCATCAGGAGTTTTATTAATAGTAGGAACTTTAAAAGAATTAGGGGTTTTAGATGTAGATGTTTATTCAGTATCAAAAGCTAGTTTGATAATGGCAGTTTTATCAGTTGTTGTTTGTATAATTAGAAACTATATGTTTGATATGAAAATTAAAAGAAGCAGATAGGTTGGTGAAAAATTATGATAAATACTATACTAGAAATGATGTATATATTCTGTGGAATTGTTTTAATAGTATGTGGAATATATGCTTTTTATGATAAAGGAAATAGCAAAAAAATAGGAAGTGCTTTATTTTGGATACTATTTGGAATTTTATTCATGGCAGGACCATATTTGAATAAAGCTCTAGTAGGGGCAATACTATTAGTAATGGGAGTATTAACAGCTACTAAAAATGTAAAAGCAGGATCATTGATTAATAGTTCAGAGGAGTTTAGAAAAGCAAGAGCAAAAGAGATAGGAAATAAGATTTTTATACCAGCTATTTCAGTTGGAGTAGGTGCCTTTGCAGTAGCTCAATTTACTACATTAGGAGGGCTTGTAGGATTAGGTATAGGAGCATTAATAGCACTTATTTTAACAATAATTGTAACTAAAGAAAAACCTAAATATATTCCTTATGATTCAAGTAGATTATTACAACAAATGGGACCAACAGTTATTTTACCACAACTTTTAGGAGCATTAGGAGCAGTGTTTGCTAAAGCAGGAGTAGGAGAGGTAATTGCTACTATGATGGGAGGAGTTATTCCAGAAGGAAGTAGACTTTTTGGAGTGATTGGTTACTGTGTAGGTATGGCTATATTTACAATGATAATGGGAAATGCCTTTGCAGCTTTTGCAGTAATAACAGCAGGAGTAGGAGTTCCGTTTGTTATAGGACTTGGAGCAAATCCAGCATTAGTAGGAGCTTTGGGGTTAACAGCTGGTTATTGTGGAACTTTAATGACACCTATGGCAGCAAACTTTAACATTGTTCCAGCATCTATATTAGAGATGAAAGATAAAAATGGAGTAATTAAGGCACAGATACCACAGGCATTGATATTATTAGTATTACATATAGTAGTAATGTATTTCTTTGCTTTTTAGTTTAAAATAGAATTAGAATATTTTAGGAGGTAAAAATGAAAGTATTAATAACAGGATTTGATCCATTTGGAGGAGAAAAAATAAACCCAGCTTGGGAAGCAGTAAAAGCATTACCAGATAATATAGATGGGATAGAAGTAGTAAAATTACAAATACCAACTGTATTTAAAAAATCAGCAAAAAAACTTTTTGAAAATATAGATAGTGTGAAACCAGATGTAGTTATTTGTGTAGGACAAGCTGGAGGAAGATATGAATTTTCTGTGGAAAGAGTAGCAATTAATGTAGATGATGGAAGAATACCAGATAATGATGGATATCAACCAGTAGATTCACCTGTTTTTGAAGATGGAGAAAATGCTTATTTTTCTACTCTACCAATAAAAGCTATAGCTGAAGAGGTTAAAAAAGTTGGTATTCCATCAGCAGTATCAAATACCGCAGGAACATATGTATGTAATCATATTATGTATTCACTACTTTACTATTTAAATAAAAATAATTTAAATATAAAAGGAGGATTTATCCATGTTCCTTTTATACCTGAACAAGTTGTTGAGAAGAAAAATACTCCATATATGGAATTAACTAGAATAACTAAAGCGTTAGAAATTTCTATAAAAGCTATTAGAGATTACGAAAAAGATCTTGTTATATCAGGTGGAAAAGAGTTCTAATATTTATTTTTAGGCTACTGCAGATAAAATGCAGTAGTCTTTTTTTAATAAACTATAATTTATCGTTTTAATAAAAAGTAAAAATAGATTATCCCTAACATCAAGTTGACGTAATTTAGAGGTGAATATTAGAATCCCTCAGCGAAATGCAGTTAAGAAAATGCAACGTGTTTGAGCGAAGTTTACGGAGCGAGTTTTGCATTTTCAACGGAATGAGCCATAGGGATTCTTTATTCACCGACATGGAGACAACTTGATGTTAAAAAAGAATTAGAGATAACTTAACTTGACTAATAATCGCTAATAACAAAGATACTTTGTCAAAACCTAGCGATGTGCTAGATAATTGAGCTTGGTTAGATAAATTATAGTTTGAAAAATAATAACTTCTTTGAAAGAAAATCAGTCTAATAAAAAAATAGGATATTTTTCATATACTTAATAAAGAAATTCTACAATAAAGAAAAAAATTGTGTTATAATAATATAAAAGCAAATCTTTTTGCAAGGAGGATGATCATAAGTTGTTAGGAGCAGAATTATTGAAAACAGAAATATTTAGAGATTATAGCAACAAAGATCTTATTAAAGAAGAGGAAAGTTTAAGATTTTCACTTTTAGAAAATCCTCAAGATATAGAGAAATTAAGAGAATTAGCAATAGTACTATACAATAAAAAAGATTATAGTGGAGCAATCAATTTATATGAAAGATTAGCAAAGATGAAACCAGAAAGTTATGAAGTTTTTGCTTTTTTAGGGTATCTTTATTATGAAGAGGAAAATTATGCTAAATCAATAGAAAATTATGATATAGCATTGGAAATAAACCCAGCAAGCTCTTTTGTATATTTTTTATTGGGGAATTCTTATTCAAGAGCAGGATTAATTAAAGATGCTATTAATAGTTATGATTTTGCTATATTTTTAGATTTAGATATTTATACTGCACATTTAGATTTTGCAAAAAAATATGAGGCTATAGGACAAAAAGAAAAAGCTCTAAAAGAATATATTATAGCCTATGAAATAGACCCAAGAGATAAAAAAATAGTTGAAGATATAGCTAGATTAAAGTCTGAGCTTGGAAGAAATTAAAGATTATTAATAGAAGGAAAAGATTGTCTTTTCTTTCTATTTTTGATTTTTAATAAAAAATAAGGAGAAGAAATGATACAAAGTATTTCATTAGCATTTATACTATTTATATTCCTATTTATAGGAATGGCATTTGGATTTAATAGAGCAGTAGCTTCAATTCCATTTTTATTTATAATTTTTATATTAGTTTGGTTTTTAGGTTCATTTGTTATGGTATTTTGGCCAGTTATATTAATTATAGTTATTATAAATTATCTATCAAATAAGAATAATCCAAAATCAACTAGAAGAAAAACATACTATTATAAATTTGATAGAACAGAGGATTTTGATGAATTTTTCCGTAAAGCTGGACAACAAAGCGGAGGATATTCATATGGAGGGTCAACTGGAGGAAATCCTTTTGGTTATACGGAAGATAAAACAAAATATTATAAAGTGTTAGGTGTTAACCCTAGTGCAACAAAAGAGGAAATAAAAAAAGCTTATAGAGAGTTGGTAAAGCAACATCATCCAGATAAATTTACAAATGCTCCTGAAGAAGAAAGAGCATATCATGAGAAAAGAATAAAAGAGATAAATGAGGCGTATGATAAATTATCAAAAGATTTTTCTTAACTTGAAATACATGGGAAGCTATGCTATAATTAAACTGTGTGCTTAACATTAAGGAAAATTAAGTCAGCCTTAACATCAAAGGAGAAATTATGAAACTAAAAACATTAATTTTAGCTGCGGGAAAAGGAACTAGAATGAAATCAGAACTTCCAAAAGTTATTCATAAAGTAAATGGAATTCCAATGATTTCAAAAATAATAAGCGTTCTTAATGGATTGGAGCCAGAAGAAAACATATTAATACTTGGACACAAAAAAGAAGAGGTATTAAAAGTAGTTGGAGAAGAGGTAGATTATGTTGTTCAAACTGAACAATTAGGAACTGGACATGCCGTAATACAAGCAAAAGAAAAACTTGCTGACTATGATGGAGATGTAATGGTTCTTTGTGGAGATACTCCTCTATTAAGAGAAGAAACTTTAAGAGATTTATATAATTTCCATAAAGAAAGTGGGGCTGTAACAACAATACTTACATCTATATATGAAAATCCATTTGGATATGGAAGAATAGTTAAAGAAGATGGATTAGTAAAAGCTATTGTTGAAGAAAAAGAGGCAACTCCAGAAGTTAAAAAGATAAAAGAGGTAAATGCAGGGGTTTACTGTTTCAATAGCAGAGAGCTATTTAACGCTTTAGCTAGAATAAATAATAATAATGAAAAAGGTGAATACTATCTAACTGATGTTATTGGAATACAAGTAGGAGAAGGAAAAAAAGTTCAAAGCTTTGTATTAGAAGATAATATGGAGATATTAGGAGTTAATTCAAAAGTTGAATTAGCACAAGCTTCTGAAGTATTAAGAGGAAGAAAAAATCTTGAACTTATGGAAAATGGAGCCATATTAATAGATCCAAAGGCTACTTATGTAGAAGAAAGTGTAAAAGTTGGAAAAGACACTGTAATCTATCCTGGAGCTGTACTTCAAGGAAATACAGTAATTGGAGAAAATTGTGAAATTTTAGGAACAACTAGAATTATAGATAGTGTTCTTGGAAATAATATAAGAATAGAAAGTTCGGTAATTGAAGAAAGTCAAATAGATGACTATGTAACAATGGGACCTTTTGCTCATTTAAGACCAAAAACTCATTTAAAAGAAAAAGTTCACATTGGAAACTTTGTGGAAGTTAAAAAATCTACTCTTGAAAAAGGAGTAAAAGCTGGGCATTTAACATATTTAGGAGATGCTCAAGTTGGAGAAGATACTAATATAGGTGCAGGGACTATTACTTGTAACTATGATGGTAAAAACAAATTTAAAACAGTTATAGGGAAAAATTCATTTATAGGAAGTGATTCAATGTTAGTTGCTCCTGTAAATATTGGGGAAAATTCTTTAGTAGGGGCTGGATCTGTTATAACTAAAGACGTTCCTGAAAATTCATTAGCTGTAGCAAGAAGTAAGCAAATCATTAAAAATGACTGGAGGAAATAAAAAATGTTAAAATCTGAAAATGTTAAGATTTTTGCTGGAACATCAAACGTAGAATTAGCTAAGAGAATAGCAGATTGCTATGGACTACCACTAGGAGAGGCTGAAGTAGTTAGATTTAAAGACGGAGAAGTATTCGTTAAAATTGACGAAACAGTAAGAGGAAGAGATGTATTCGTTGTTCAACCTACATCTGAACCAGTAAATGAAAACCTAATGGAATTACTTGTATTTATTGATGCACTAAAAAGAGCATCTGCTAAAAGTATCAATGTAATCATCCCTTACTATGGTTATGCTAGACAAGATAGAAAATCTAGTCCTAGAGAACCAATCACTTCTAAATTAGTAGCAAACTTATTAACAACAGCAGGAGCAAGCAGAATAGTTACTATGGACTTACATGCTGACCAAATTCAAGGATTCTTTGATATCCCAGTTGATCACATGCAAGCATTACCATTAATGGTAAAATACTTTATGAAAAAAGGACTTTATGGAGATGATGTAGTTGTTGTTTCTCCAGACATCGGAGGAGTAAAAAGAGCAAGAAAACTTGCTGAATGGCTAGATTGTAAAATAGCTATCATCGACAAAAGAAGACCAAAACCAAATATGTCAGAAGTAATGAACTTAATTGGGGAAGTTCAAGGAAAAACAGCTATCTTTATAGATGACATGATCGATACTGCAGGAACAATAACAAATGGAGCTTCTGCAATTATAGAAAGAGGAGCTAAAGAAGCTTATGCTTGTTGTACACACGCTGTATTCTCTGATCCAGCTATTGAAAGACTAGCAGCTTCACCTTTAAAAGAAATTATAGTTACTGACTCTATAGCTTTACCAGAAAGAAAGAAACTTGACAAAATAACAGTTCTTTCAGTAGATGAAATCTTCTCTGAAGCAATCAGCAGAATTGTTAATAACCAATCAGTTTCTGAATTATTTGAAAAAGTTGAAGGAAAAAGAACAAACAAATAATTGATAGGAATAAAATAAATTTATTAAAAAGCTAGTACTTTTACTAGCTTTTTATTTATATATATGATAAAATTATTAATATTTTAAAAAATAAATTTTATCAGATAAGGTGCTAATCATGGATAAAAAAGAATATAATGCTTTAAATATTGATTATGAAGAGATTGAAAGATATTTGAAGGCAGGGAAATTAATAATCTATCCTACAGATACAGTATATGGTGTAGGGGGCATTATAGAATCAGAAGAAACTATAGAAAATATATATAAAGCTAAGGAAAGAAATTTTAAATCTCCATTGATAGTATTAGTAAGTGATATGGAGAAAATAGAGAAAATAGCTTATATAAATGAAAAGAATAGAGAAAAAATAGAAAAGTTAATAAAAAGATTTTGGCCAGGTGGACTTACAATAATTTTAAAAAGAAAAGATAATGTACCTGATATAATGGTTTCAGGAGGAGCTACAGTTGGAGTTAGAATGCCAGAACATGAAATTGCTCTAAATATAATATCAAGAGCTGGTGGAATGTTGCCAACAACAAGTGCCAACATTTCAGGAGAGGCTACTCCTAAAAGTTATGCAGAGCTTTCTGAAAAATTTAAAAGTCGGGTAGATATAATAGTCGATGGTGGAGAGTGTCCAATAGGAAGTGCCTCTACTATAATAGATATGAGTGATGAGCCAAAAATATTAAGGCTAGGTGCTATATCAGTTGAAGAGATAGAAAAAGTGATTGGAAAAATTAACGGGGAGGAAAAAAATTAATGAAACCACAAAGAGTAAATCCAAATATGATGAACCCTATGGAGATGAACAACATGTCTGCTATGATGGGTATGATGAACAATCTTCAAAGAATAGGAAAAGGAAAAAGAAAGTACAAAGTAACTTTAGATAAAAATAGTAAAAAGTTTTTAGCTAAATTTATGGAAGAAGTTAAAAAACAATTTGCAACAAGTCCATTAGGTGCTCAAGGGCAAAATGTTTCAGAATTCTTTAGCTATGTAAAAGGGATAGCAGATTCTAAAGATCAAACAGAACTTATGTTAAGTTTTGAAGAATATGAATTCCTAAAAAGAATGCTTATTGATTCAATAAGAGGAATGGAAGGAATGGAATTCAAATGGTACCAATTTGTAAAAAAAGGTATGATAAAATTAATGACAAAACAATATAGAGAGATATTGAAACAATTTAAGTAATTTGAGAGAGGGAATTATAAATCCCTCTTTTTTTATATTGATAGAAATAAAAATACAATTTGTTTTTTTATTAGGATATGTGATATTATTGAATTAGGGTTAATACAATAATAACTAGGGGTGGTTTTTTATGAAATCTTTAATGAAAAACATATTAGTATTAAATCAGCAAACTCTTTTAATAACTTTTGAAGAGATTGAAAAATCAACAGGGGGAGATTTAACTTATCTAGTTTCAAATTTAAAAAATTTAGATGAATTAAATGAAAAAATTTTAAAGGAAAATAAAATAGAAGTGGAAGAGCTAAAATTAGAAGTTTCAAAAGTAAAAGAAATTCTTGAAATAGTTGAGGATTATAGAAATAAAAAACTTGAAAAATCTCAATTGTTAAATGAATTGGAAAATATAAAAAATAAAAAAGTTGAGATAAAGAAAATTGAAAAAAGAGAAGATTTAGAAGAAATATTTAAAATGTTAAGAAAAGATCTTGTTACAGATAGAGTTCATATAGATATGAATGAATTAGCTGAATTTGAAGAAACTGAAGATGCTTTAATGTTCTGTAATAAAATTCTAGATCCATACTTAGATAGATATTTTAAACCTGGTATCTATTCCAATGAAGAAAGAGATGAGATGAAAGATAGAATATTTGATATAGTAAGAGGATAAAAAAATCCCCAGATAGCAAGAAAGTTATCTGGGGTTATTTTTATTTATAAGCATTACCAATAAGTCCAACAGCTTCTTTAGCTCTCATTACTTTTTCTCTAGCAATAGCTCTAGCTTTTTTTGCTCCTTCATGAAGTACTTCTTCGACATAAGCTCTATTTTCTACAAGTTTTTCTCTCTTTTCTCTAGCTTCTCCAAAATATTCTAAGATAGCATTAAGAAGTTCAGTTTTAGCATGACCATAACCGAAGTTTCCAGCTAGGAATTTTTCCTTTAACTCATTTTGTTTCTCAATAGATGCAAAAAGTGCATAGATTTTAGCTATATTATTATCTGGATTTTTAGGTTCTTCTAATGGAGTAGAATCTGTAACAATACTCATAACTTGTTTTTTAAGCTCTTTTTTAGAAGCAAACATGTTAATAGTATTACCATAAGATTTACTCATTTTTTGTCCATCAGTTCCAGGAATAACAGCTACTGAATCAAGAATTAATGGTTCTGGAAGCTTAAATAGATCAACTCCATATTGTTGGTTAAATTTCATTGCAATATCTCTAGTCATTTCAAGATGTTGCTTTTGATCTTTTCCTACTGGAACGACATCAGTATCATATATTAAAATATCAGATGCCATAAGAATAGGATAAGTCATAAGCCCCGCATTTGGAGAGAATCCTTTAGCTATTTTATCTTTGTATGAGTGTCCTCTTTCAAGTAATCCTACTGGTGTAACATTTGAAAGAAGCCAAGATAACTCAACATGTTCAGGTATATCTGATTGCAAGAAAATTGTAGATTTTTGAGGATCTAAACCTAATGCAAGGTAATCTAATACAATATTATATGAATTTTCTTTTAAAGCTTTTGGGTCAGTTAGAGAAGTTAAAGAATGATAGTCAGCTATGAAATAAAATCCTTCATAATTCCCACTGTTTTGATTTTTAACAAACTGGCTAATAGCACCAAAGTAGTTTCCTAGATGTAGAATACCACTGGGCTGAATACCAGATAAACTTCTTTTCATAGAAAGCCTCCTAAAATATAAATATATCTAACATAGTACCATATCTAAAAAAAAAATTCAATAATACTGATTTTTTTAAAATTGTAGTATAATTAATTATACAGTTCGATAAAAAGTTATGGAGGGATACAAAATGAATTATTATGCTGGAGTAGATTTAGGAGGAACAAATACTAAAATTGGAATTTTAAATAGAGAGGGGGATATCTTAAAAAGTAGAATAATAAAGACTTTATCAGCAGAAGGAGTAGATAATACTTTAGAGAGAATTTGGAAAACAATACAAGAATTAGCTCAAGAGCTTGATATAAATATAGAAAATATAAAAGGAATTGGACTTGGAATACCTGGGCCTGTGCTAGAACAAAGTATAGTGGCATTTTTTGCTAATTTTCCATGGGAAAGAAATATTAATATAAAAGAAAAATTAGAAAAAATTACAGGTATTGAAACAAAACTTGATAACGATGTAAATATTATAGCTTTAGGAGAAGCTAAATATGGAGCTGCTAGAGGAAGTAAGAGTAGTGTAACAGTAGCACTTGGAACAGGGATAGGTGGAGGAATTTATATAGATGGCAAACTTGTTTCTGGAGCTAGAGGTGCAGGTGGAGAAGTTGGGCATATGAAAATAGTAAAAGATGGAAAACTATGTGGTTGTGGACAAAAAGGATGCTTTGAAGCATATGTTTCAGCTACTGGTTTAATAAGAGAAGCTGTTTCAAGATTAACAGTAAATAAACAAAATCTTCTTTATAAGATGATAGATGGAGATCTTATGAAATTAGAGGCTAAAGACATTTTTGATGCAGCTAGAGAGGGAGATGCTTTTTCACTAGATCTAGTAGATTATGAAGCAGAGTACTTAGCTTTAGGAATAGCGAATATTTTAAATATAATAAATCCAGAAGTGGTAGTTTTAGGTGGAGGAGTAGCTTTAGCTGGAGATATTCTATTGAATCCTTTAAGAGAAAAACTAAGTAAATATGCTCTACCGGTAACTTTAGAAGAATTAAAAATAGTTCAAGGTGTACTAGGTAATGAAGCTGGAATTAAGGGAGCTGTTGGATTATTTAACTAATTAGATGAAAAGAAAAGATAAAAGCAAGAAAAAAATAGAAAAAAACGGGAACTAATTATCTTTAGTTTAAAAAGTTTTTATAAAATCAGAATAACGGTATTGACAAAGTTGAGAGAAAAGATTATATTTATAAGTGATAGTATAAAAATAAAATTTTAACTTCGTAAATAAATTATAAAGTTCTAATTTTAAACAGTGTACGTTATATAAAATCTCAGGAGGTATTTTGGTATGAAAAAAACAAGTTTAATACTAGGAGCATTATTATTAACAGCAGGACTAACTGGATGTGGAGATAAAAAAGAAGCTGCTCCAGCAGAAAAAGCAGCAGAAGCACCAAAAGCTGAAAAAAAATTAAACATTGGATTTACAGCTTATAAATATGATGACAACTTTATCGCACTATACAGAAAAGTTGTATTAGCAGAAGCTGATAAAGTAAAAGATAAAGTTGAATTATCAATGGTTGACTCTCAAAACGCTCAACAAACTCAAAATGACCAAATAGACGTAATGCTTTCTAAAGGAACAGATGCATTAGCTATTAACTTAGTTGACCCAGCAGCAGGACAAACAGTTATGGAAAAAATTAAAGCTGAAAATGTACCAGTTGTATTCTACAATAAAAAACCTGCAAAAGAAGTTTTAGATGCTTATGATAAAGCTTACTATGTAGGAATTGACCCTAATGCTCAAGGAATAGCTCAAGGGGAACTTATCATGAAAGCTTGGAAAGCTAACCCTGAACTAGATTTAAATAAAGACGGAAAAATTCAATATGTTATGATTAAAGGAGAACCTGGACATCCAGATGCTGAAGCAAGAACTATCTATTCAGTAAAAACTCTTAACGATAATGGAATTGAAACTGAAGAACTTCATCTAGACGCTGCTATGTGGGATACTGCAATGGCAAAAGATAAAATGGATGCATGGTTATCAGGACCTAACGGAGATAAAATTGAAGTTGTAATTTGTAACAATGATGGAATGGCTCTAGGAGCTATCGAATCAATGAAAGCTATGGGTAAAAACCTTCCAGTATTTGGAGTTGACGCATTACCAGAAGCTCTAGTTAAAATTGAAGCTGGAGAAATGGCTGGAACAGTTCTTAACGACGCTAACGGACAAGGAAGAGCAACTTGGGATATGGTTGTAAACTTAGCAGGAGGAAAAGCTCCTACTGAAGGAACTGAATGGAAACTTGAAGGAAAAGAAATCTTAATTCCTAGTATCGGAATTGACAAAGAAAATGTAGCACAATTTAAATAAGATGAAATTATGAAACACTAAATTAAAGGGGAGAATGTTTTATAACATCTCCCCTTTAAATAAAGAACGACATTGTAACAAAAGGAGACGAGATGAAAAATTTAGAATATATCCTTGAGATGAACAATATTTCTAAAGAGTTTCCGGGGGTAAAAGCGTTGGATGGGGCTAACTTAAAAGTAAGACCACATTCTGTTCATGCATTAATGGGTGAAAATGGAGCTGGAAAATCTACTTTAATGAAATGTTTGTTTGGAATTTATGAAAAAGATGGTGGAAATATATTATTCGACGGGAAAGAAATAAACTTCCACTCTGCAAAAGAGGCACTTGATAATGGTGTTTCGATGGTTCACCAAGAACTTAACCAAGTTTTACAAAGAAATGTATTAGATAATATCTGGTTGGGAAGATATCCTAAAAAAGGTTTCTTTATAGATGAGAAAAAGATGTATGAGGATACTAAAAAAATATTTGAAGATCTAGAAATAGATGTAGACCCTCGTGCAAAAGTAGCTGACTTAGCAGTTTCTGAAAGACAAATGATAGAGATAGCAAAAGCAGTATCATATAATTCGAAAATAATCGTGATGGACGAACCTACTTCTTCACTTACTGAAAAAGAGGTTGCACATCTGTTTAAAATTATAAATAAATTAAGAGATAAAGGTTGTGGAATTGTATATATTTCACATAAGATGGAAGAGATAAAAGCTATATCAGATGATATCACTATTCTTAGAGATGGAAAATGGATAGCTACAGAATCAGTTGCTAACTTAACAACTGAACAAATTATTAACATGATGGTAGGAAGAGACTTAACAGATCGTTTCCCACCAAAAGATAACGAAGTAAAAGAGTGTATTTTAAAAGTAGAAGGACTTACAGCAGTACAACAACCATCTATTCAAGATGTTAGCTTTGAATTACATAAAGGAGAAATCTTAGGAATAGCAGGACTTGTTGGAGCTAAAAGAACTGATATAGTTGAAACAATATTTGGTATAAGAGAAAAAGCTGAAGGAAAGATTACTCTTAATGGAAAAGATGTAAGAAATAAAACTCCTAATGAAGCTATAGAAAATGGATTTGCTCTTGTAACAGAAGAACGTAGAGCTACTGGTATTTATAGTATGCTAGATATAATGTTTAACTCTACAATCTCAAATCTAGATAGTTATAAAAATAAATTTAAACTATTAGATAATAAAAAGATGGCAGAAGATACTCAATGGGTAATTGATAGTATGAGAGTAAAAACACCATCACAAAGCACAAGTATAGGATCACTTTCTGGAGGAAACCAACAAAAGGTTATTATAGGAAGATGGCTTTTAACAGAACCAGATGTACTTATGCTAGATGAGCCTACAAGAGGAATAGACGTTTTAGCAAAATATGAAATTTATCAATTAATGATAGAACTAGCTAAAAAAGATAAAGGAATTATAATGATTTCTTCTGAAATGCCAGAACTTTTAGGTGTAACAGACAGAATACTTGTTATGAGTAATGGTAGAGTTGCTGGAATAGTAAAAACATCAGAAACAACTCAAGAAGAGATTATGACTTTATCAGCTAAATATCTATAGGAAAAGGGAGAGTAAAAAATGAATATTCGTAAAAAAGATGGAAGTATAGATTTTAAAAAATTACTAATTCAAAGTGGATTGTATCTTGTACTATTTTTAATGTTGGTATTAATTGTTGCAAAAGAACCTTCATTCTTAAGTATAAGAAACTTTAAAAATATTATTACACAATCATCAGTTAGAGCAATTATAGCTCTTGGAGTTGCAGGACTTATTGTTACTCAAGGTACAGACCTTTCAGCAGGAAGACAAGTTGGACTTGCAGCAGTTATTTCAGCAACACTTCTTCAAGCTAGTACAAATGTTAATAAAGTTCTAGATATTGGAGAATTACCAGTAATAGTTGCTATCTTGGTTGTAACAGTAGTTGGAATGATCATAGGATCTATCAACGGTTTAATAGTTGCAAAATTAAATGTTCACCCATTTATTGCTACTTTAGGTATGATGACAATTGTTTATGGAATGAACTCACTATATTATGACTCAGTTGGTAAAGCATCACCTATCTCTGGATTTAGTGAAGCATATAGTAACTTTGCTCAAGGAACTATCGGTTCAGGAAGCTTCTCAATATCATACTTAATTATATATGCTGCAATAGCAACAGTAATTATGTGGGTATTATGGAATAAAACAAAATTTGGTAAAAACGTATTTGCTGTTGGAGGAAACCCAGAAGCAGCTAAAGTATCAGGGGTAAACGTTACAAGAACATTAGTTGGAATTTATGCTCTATCAGGAATCTACTATGCATTTGGAGGATTACTAGAAGCAGGACGTATCGGTTCAGCAACTAACAACCTAGGAAATATGTATGAAATGGACGCAATTGCAGCTTGTGTAATTGGAGGAGTTTCATTCTATGGAGGAGTTGGAAAAATCTCTGGTATCATTACAGGAGTTATTATTCTACAAGTTATTAACTATGGATTAACTTATGTAGGAGTAAGCCCTTACTGGCAATATATTATTAAAGGTATCATAATAGTTGCAGCAGTTGCATTTGACTCTATTAAATATGCTAAGAAAAAATAATAGGATGTAAAATAGAATAAAATAAAAAAGTCTGGCTATTTAGTCAGACTTTTTTAATAACGACGATGAAAAATTTATAATTAGAGTATATAAAAAAATTAGATGATATTCAACAAGAATTGAGACAAAAAAATATAATAAAAACGACATGGAGAATGAAAGATGCAAAATTGTGAAATAAAAACAAATGAAAATAATGAAGAGTTAGTACAACATGGAGATTATGAATTTCCATGTGCTGTATATTTTTCTGATATAGATATATATACAGCTAGTGAGATAGCATGGCATTGGCATAAAGAGATTGAAATAGTAGTACTTTATGAAGGAAATGTATCTTTAGAAACAGCAAAAGAAAGTATTATTTTAAAAAAAGGAGATGGAGTATTCATAAATTCGGAGGAATTACACTATTTTAAAAAATTAGGTGATGAAAAATGTGTATTGATCTCCTATGTTTTTGATAAAAGCCTTGTAATAGGAGATAAGGGGAGTATTATAGAGAGAAAATATATAGAGCCATTAGTACAAAATAAAACTCTTTCTCTGTTTAAAATTTCAGAAACATTAAGCAGAAAATTAGAAGAAGTATTTTTTGAATATGAAGATAAAAAATTTGGAGTAGAAATAAATATAAGAAATATTTTAAGTTCAGTTTTATTAGAGATAATAATTGAAAATAGAGAAAAATTAATAGAGAAAAAAACTTATAAAAATTTGGATAACCAGAGAATAAAGGGAATGTTAGATTTTATTCAAAAAAATTACTCTAATGAACTTACTTTGAAAGAGATAGGAGAGGCAGTATTTATAGGAGAAAGGGAGACATTAAGATGTTTTGCTAGAACAATAGGAATATCTCCAATAGAATATTTGAAAAAATATAGAGTTAAAGTAGCAGCTAATTTACTTACAACAACTGATTTATCAGTGACAGAGATATGTATACAGTGCGGTTTTAATAGCCCTAGTTACTTCTCAAAATCATTCCAAAGAGTATTCAATGTAACACCAAGAGAGTATAGAAAAAATAAAATTGTAACTATGTAATTTAAAATAAAAAAATTATTCGAAAAAAATTAGATTATGTGTTAAAATAAAGGGAAATCTAAAAATAACAGGTGATAAATTATGTTTTTACCTACAACGATGGAAGAGGTAAAGAAATTAGGATGGAACTACTTAGATATTATCTTAATATCAGGAGACACATATATAGATTCTTCATATAATGGAAGTGCTTTAATAGGAAAGTGGTTGTATAAACATGGCTTTAAAGTTGGAATTATAGCTCAACCAGATATCAATAGTGATGTTGATATAAAAAGATTGGGAGAGCCTAAACTTTATTGGGCTGTATCTGCTGGTTGTGTAGATTCAATGGTGGCAAATTACACAGCAACTAAGAAGAAGAGAAGAAGTGACGATTTTACTCCAGGTGGAGAAAATACAAAGAGGCCAGATAGAGCCTCAATAGCTTATACAAATCTTATTAAAAGACATTTTAAAAATAGTGAAGTGCCAATAGTTTTAGGAGGAATTGAGGCTAGTCTTAGAAGAATAACTCACTATGATTATTGGAGTAATAATTTAAGACGTCCTCTTATCTTTGATGCTAAAGCAGATATTTTATCCTATGGAATGGGTGAAAAATCTATGTTAGAATTAGCTAGAGCAATTAGAGATAAAAAAGATTGGAGAGATATAAGAGGATTAAGTTATATATCAAAAGAAATCAAAGAGGGGTATTTAGAACTTCCTTCATATGAAAATTGTGTAAAAGATAAGAAAGAGTTTATAAAAGCTTTTGAAATTTTCTATCATAATTGTGATTCAATTTTATCTAAAGGGTTATATCAAAAGTGTGGAGATAGATATCTTATTCAAAATCCACCAAGTGAAAATTTTTCAAGTAGAGAGTTAGATGCTATCTATTCAATGGATTTTGAAAGAGATGTACACCCATATTACAAGAAAATGGGAGAGGTAAGAGCTTTAGATACAATAAAAACATCTGTAACAACTCATAGAGGTTGTTATGGAGAGTGTAACTTCTGTGCAATAGCTATTCATCAAGGAAGAACAGTAATTTCGAGAACAGAGGATTCAATAGTAGATGAAGTTAAAGAGATTACTAAGATGAAGAAGTTTAAAGGGAATATAGCTGATGTAGGTGGACCTACAGCTAATATGTATCAAGTTGAGTGTAAGAAAAAGTTAAAATTTGGAGCTTGTCAGGATAGAAGATGTCTTTATCCACAAAAGTGCCCAGCTTTGAAAATAGATCATAGTAAACAGATAGATCTTTTAAAAAGATTGAAAGGAATAGATAAAATTAAAAAAATATTTATTGCATCTGGAATAAGATATGATATGATTTTAGATGATAAAAAATGTGGACAGATGTATATGGAGGAGATTATAAAAGATCATGTGTCAGGACAGATGAAAATAGCTCCAGAACATACTGAGGATAAGGTGCTTTCACTTATGGGAAAACAGGGAAAAGCACCATTAAAAGAGTTTAAAGAGAAATTCTATCAAATTAATAAAAAGCTTGGAAAAAAACAGTTTTTAACTTATTATTTAATAGCTGCACATCCTGGATGTAATGAAAAGGATATGCTTGATCTGAAAAGATTCGCATCAGCAGAGTTGAGAGTTAACCCAGAGCAGGTACAAATATTTACACCTACTCCTTCAACATACTCTACTTTGATGTATTATACAGAGATGGATCCTTTTACAGGAAAGAAACTTTTTGTAGAAAAAGATAATGGAAAGAAACAAAAACAAAAGGATATCTTAATTCCGAGAGAAAATAATAAGAGAAGATAAATTTTAATAGGGAGGTACAAAATGAAGCCTATTGTTGCAATAGTTGGAAGACCAAATGTTGGAAAATCAACACTTTTTAACAATCTAGTAGGAGATAGAGTTGCTATCGTTGACGATATGCCAGGTGTTACTAGAGACAGACTTTATAGAGAAACAGAATGGAATGGAACAGAATTTGTAATTGTTGATACAGGTGGACTTGAGCCAAGAAACAATGATTTTATGATGACTAAAATAAAAGAACAAGCTGAAGTTGCTATGAATGAAGCTGATGTTATTCTTTTTGTAGTTGATGGAAAAGCAGGGGTAAACCCACTAGATGAAGAGATTGCATACATTCTTAGAAAGAAACAAAAACCTATCATTCTTTGTGTAAACAAAATTGATAACTTTGTTGAACAGCAAGATGATGTATATGATTTCTGGGGACTTGGATTTGAAAATTTAGTTCCTATTTCAGGAGGACACAAGGTAAACCTTGGAGACTTACTTGATTTAGTAACTGAAATGATAGAAAAAATTGAACTTCCAGAAGAGGAAGAGGACACATTAAAACTTGCTATTATAGGAAAACCTAATGCTGGAAAATCATCTCTTGTAAATAGATTGTCAGGAGAAGAAAGAACAATAGTAAGTGATATAGCTGGAACAACAAGAGATGCTATAGATACAGTTGTTCAATATAATGATAAAAAATATATGATAATAGATACTGCTGGTATCAGAAGAAAATCAAAGGTTGAAGAAAGCTTAGAGTACTATTCAGTATTGAGAGCTATAAAAACAATCAAAAGAGCAGATGTATGTATACTTATGCTTGATGGTAAAGAGGGGCTTACAGAGCAAGATAAGAGAATTGCAGGAATTGCAGCTGAAGAGTTAAAACCAATAGTAGTTGTAGTAAATAAATGGGACTTAGTAGATAAAAATAAAGTTACTATGAAAAGTATGAGAGAGGAGCTATATGCTGAATTACCATTCCTTTCATATGCACCTATTGAGTTTGTATCAGCACTTACTGGACAAAGAACTACAAAAATTCTTGAAATTTCAGATACAATCTATGAAGAATATACTAAGAGAATTTCAACTGGATTATTAAATACAGTATTAAAAGAAGCTGTATTGATGAATAACCCACCTACAAGAAAAGGTAGAGTAGTAAAAATTAACTATGCTACACAAGTATCAGTTGCTCCACCTAGATTTGTGTTATTCTGTAACTATCCAGAGTTAATTCACTTCTCATATGCTAGATATATTGAAAATAAGTTTAGAGAATCATTTGGATTTGAAGGTTCGCCAATTCTTATTAGCTTTGAGAAGAAAAATGCAGAAAAAGAGTAAAAAAGAGAAAAGCTATTGTAAATTAATGAGCTATGTATTAATTTGCATAGCTTTTTTTATGATTTTCTCTTGTAAAAAGGGGGATTAAAACTTTATAATAATAAAGAGATATTTTAAATACTATATTTTTAAGTGGGGGAGAAATGGAGAATAAAAAAAATAAAGCTATGTCAATGACAGAGGGAAATATAGTAAAAATACTTTTACTGTTTTCAATTCCATTGATATTAGGAAATCTTTTGCAACAAACATATAACACAGTGGATTCTGTAATAGTAGGAAATTATGTTGGAAGCAATGCTTTAGCAGCTGTAGGGTCAAGTACAGCATTAATAAATCTATTGATAGGATTTAGTCAAGGGATATCTGTTGGAGCAGGAGTAATTGTGTCTCATTCTATAGGAGCTAAAGACAATAAAAAAATTGAGCTTTCAGTTCATACAGCTATGATGCTATCAATTTTATTTGGAACGTTCCTTTCAATAGTTGGTTTTATATTTACACCTCAACTTCTTGAATGGATGAAAACTCCGATTGAAGTTATGTCAGAATCAATAACTTATTTGAGACTATTTTTTTTAGGAACAGTATTTAATATTGTTTATAATATGGAAGCTGGGATTTTAAATGCTGTAGGAAATTCAAAACGTTCTCTTTTATATTTAGGAGTTGCCTCAGTAACAAATATTATTTTAGATATAATTTTTGTTAAAATTTTAGGAATGGGAGTAAGTGGAGTAGCTATTGCAACAAATATTAGCCAATTTATCTCATGTATATTAGCACTAAGATTTTTAATGAGTGTATCTGATGCTTATAAAGTATGCTTGAATAAGATAAAGGTTCATAAGGAAACAGCTATAAAAATTGTAAAAATAGGGCTTCCTACTGGGATTCAAAGTATGGTAGTATCTCTTTCAAATGTTCTTATTCAATCAAGTGTAAATACTTTTGGTGCTAGTGTAATGGCAGGATTTGGAGCTTATTTAAAAATAGATGGATTTAATATCTTACCTGTTTTAAGTTTAGGAATGGCTAGTACAACTTTTACAGGACAAAACTGTGGAGCAAGAAAAAAAGATAGAGTTAAGAAAGGACTTTGGATAACAGTAATTATGGGAGTTGTGTATACAATTATAATAGGGATATTGTTACTTATTTTTGCTCAACCAATAATGCAACTATTTACACAAGATGAAAAGATAATAGATGCAGGTATTAGAGCTATGAAATATTTCTGCCCTTTCTATGCACTGTTATCTATACTTCATTCATTAGTAGGAGCAGTGAGAGGTGCAGGGAAAACAATGCCACCTATGCTAATACTTCTTTTCTCAATGTGTATATTTAGAATTATTTGGCTTCAATTTATTTTACCAATGAATAATACAATAGATAATATTTATGTTCTTTATCCTGTTTCTTGGGCAATTGGTGTTATTTTAATGGGACTTTATACTTGGAAAGCTAAGTGGTTATAAGAAAAAAAGCTGATTAAATTAATGATTTAACATTAATTTAATACAGCTTTTTTTTATTAATTAGGAAAGTATAGATTTTAAAATTCAAAAAAATAAAAAAATA
>ERZ894240.601-NODE-601-length-33298-cov-108.475679_pt1 | contig 33298 bp, 26 predicted proteins | sample MGYA00380298_ERZ894240 | MGnify/ENA primary metagenome ERZ894240 (study PRJEB32331, sample SAMN06328419) | human gut metagenome | biome: human gut microbiome; feature: stool | host: Homo sapiens | collected 2014-06-27 ... | reverse complement strand
GAGGTCGGAAAACGAAAGTAGGAAGAAAACTACTCCGTTTTCCTCCTACTCGATTGTATCTGAGTATTAAATCAAGTAAATATTGTGTTCCTTACATTCCTCACGCATATCTTCCGGCCAGATACTGGCTTGAATTTCGCCGATATGAGCTTTTCTTAAATAGAACATACAAAGACGTGATTGCCCGATACCACCACCTATAGAAAGGGGCAATGTGTCATTCATCAGACGTTTATGGAAATAGAGTTCCAGTCGTTTTTCTTCTCCCTCTTGTTTCAGCTGGCGTTGCAGGGCTTCCTTATCTACACGGATACCCATGGATGATAGCTCAATGCTGCGCTGCAATACATTATCCCATAATAAAAGGTCACCATTCAAGCCCGGAAGACCATTCAACCCTTCTGTGGTATAGTCATCATAGTCCGGGGCGCGTCCGTCGTGTTTCTCTCCATCGCTTAGTTTGCAGCCAATACCGATAATGAATACAGCACCATATTTTTTCGTAATGGCATGTTCGCGACATTTGGGTTCCAGATCCGGATAAAGTTGACGTAACTCTTCCGCATGAATGAAATGTAACTTCTGAGGCAGACAAGGCTTAATCTGAGGGTACATTTCATACACCATATATTCTGTACGTATCATGGCTGCATAAATACGGGTCACAATTTCTTTCAGGAAGTTCACGTTCCGGTCTTCGGTAGTGATGACACGTTCCCAGTCCCATTGGTCTACATAGAGAGAATGAAGATTTCCCAACTCTTCGTCTGAGCGTATGGCATTCATGTCCGTATAAATACCATATCCGGATTCAATATTATAGTCTGCCAATGTCAATCGCTTCCATTTGGCAAGAGAATGTACTACTTCGGCTTGCGCATCTCCCAAATCTTTGATAGGAAATGATACTGCACGTTCTACGCCATTCAAATCGTCATTAATACCCATACCTTTCAATACGAAAAGCGGGGCTGTGACACGACGCAAACGTAATTCCGATGAAAGGTTCAATTGGAAGAACTCTTTGATCTGTTTGATTCCTAATTCTGTTTGTTTTAAGTCCAACAAGGGTTTATAACCCTTTGGTTTTATCAGATAACTCATAAGTGCGTACTATGTTTTTGTTCGGCAAATATAGGTATAATATTTATATTTGCATCGTATTTGGCTAATTTTATGAGCAATTTGTTTCTTGTTAACCAGTTGTGGCTCTCAAAATAATATTCTTATTTATAGGCTTTTACTGTAAAAAAAGACAAATCATTAGGAATATGCCCGATTTTTTTATACTTTTGTCCCCGCATTTAAGGCTCCGTAGCTTAGTGAATAGAGCGTCAGATTCCGGTTCTGAAGGTCGTGCGTTTGAATCGCACCGGGGTCACTTGGAAATCCTTGGTAATCAATAGATTATCGAGGATTTTTTATTGGGCACATTACTCTTCAGACGAAGAATTATGCTTTAATATCGCTAATATACCACACTTGTTTCCTAATAGTTTCCTAATTTAAGTAAGAGCTAAGATGCTGACTATTAGAGAAGAAATCAAGAAAGGTGAGGTTAAGAGTGACGGAACTTATAATGTAAAGCTTAGGTTTACTCTAGACCGTAAGTTTAAGAGATTGTCTACAAGTCTCTTTGCAACATCTAAGGACTTAACCAAGTCCTTGAAGCTGAAGGAAGGAACTCCTATTAAGCGGGAAGTTGATAATCTTGTCCGTACTTATCAAGGCATATGTGCTAAACTTCAGTTGGAAGTGAATGCTTGCACTTTAGATGATGTGTTCGATTACTTAAAGTCAGAGCGTGAGCGAACACGGTCTATAGATTTCATTCAGTTCTGTAAGGAATGGTTGGAGACGACAAGTATTAAGGGAAGGAAGAACTATCAGTCTGCCCTTAATTCTTTTATGAACTATTTAGGTAAGGAACATTTAAAGACAGATGAAGTTACCTCTCAACTCCTAAATGGTTTCAAGGCATATCTCAACCTTAAGAGAGAAGAATTGGTGATTCAATTACAGAAGCAGGGTAAACGAATACCTTCCAATAGGACAGTTTCACTCTATTTGGGAAGCATAAGACATCTCTTCAATGAAGCTAAGAAGAAATATAATGATTATGATAAGAATATAATTCTTATACCTAACTCTCCATTTGAACATGTAGAAGTTCCTAGGCAGGAAGCTACACGTAAACGAGCAATACCGGTAGACATTATTAAGAAGGTATGGAATCTACCTTATAAGGATATGAAGAAAGGTTATAAGGCTACATGCCGTTATAATCTAGCTAAAGATTGCTTCATACTCTCATTCTGCCTTATGGGTATGAACTCAGCAGACCTTTATAATGCCACTGAGATGGAAGGCAATACAATCATCTATAATCGTACCAAGACGAAAGACCGTAGATTGGATAAAGCTCAAATGAAGGTTGATATACCTAAGTTAATCCTGCCTCTCATTGAGAAGTATAAGGATATGACAGGCAAACGTCTATTCAACTTCTATCAATACTATGTTGACGAGAAGGGATTTAACAAGGCAATCAATTATGGCTTAAAGGAGATTGGAGCGTTGTTGGAAGTGGACGATTTAGAATATTATGCTGCCCGCCATTCATGGGCTACTATAGCACTTAATAAGGTTGGAATTGATAAATACACTGTTCATGCAGCGTTGAATCATGTTGACGATGCAATGAAAGTAACAGACATTTATATTGAGCGTGATTTCGTGATGGAGAACAAAGCTAATGCTAAGGTTATGAAGTATGTTTGGGATAAATGACCAGATACCCCCGCTTGTAGTAATGCAAGTGGGGATAATTTATCTATCTTTGTTGTCCAAATGCTTAGATTAATGGAATTAACAGAAGATAAATTAGAATACATTGCCTTCGTTGCAAGAAGATATTGTAGACCAGATGAGTTTATGGACGATGATACATTGGAACTGGCAGAGCTTACTGCTACGGACATATTTAAGAATAGGTTCTCCATCCTTGAAGAACAGTACAATGATAAGTATGAGGAATTCATTTCAAATCTTGAAATCCAGAAGACGCTTACAATCTATAATCTCAATCCTGATAAGTTCTGGTTACTATTCCTCTTTGCCACAGACTTCACTAATAGTTGCTTTAGCTATGAGATAAAGTCTCCTCCAACTACTCGTGAGACCATAATGGATTTATATGACATGCTTAATGATACCTTGCAGATTAAGAGAGAACTACATACTGAATATGAGAATCCTCATAATACACAATTAATATTAAAGACAGAAGGGAAGACGGTATCAACCGACAATCCCATCTTATTACATCTATTCAAGAAATTTTGTGCAGAGCATCTGCTTTCTGTTGATAACTCACTTGATATAGTACCATATTGGAGTTCTACAACTGAAGAAGATAAGGTCAGAACTCGTAAGATGAAATTCTTCGTTGAGCTGTTCAGATACTTTCTGGATGCTCATATAACTGCTGTTAAGCCAAGTAAAATGACATTCATAGGTAGATTCTTATACCTTGCTAACATCGCAGAGCAGGAATGGTTTTACACAAGTTATTTGCATACTCCCATTACTAAGAGAAACTGGTTTATGATTAAACAATTTGGAACAGTAACCTTGAACGGAATTGAATATATTAGAGAGCCTGTAGATGTTGGTAAGAAAGTAGCAGATACCATCAAGAAGTGTACAGACTATGCTCCTATAAGTACTTCAAATTACTTTTATGTAATGTCTTAATAATCAGACGACTAATATTTAGGGAGAGCTGCATAATCAGCTTTCCCTAAAGCTCTTTACCCTAAATTACTTCCCTTCCTCCTAAATTCATAATACTTTTGCCTCCGTAATCAGAAACGATAAGGTACCAAAATTGATGATTATAGTAATTAAAATCATTAATCTTCTAAATAATAATATATATGGAAGCAATTACTAAGACAGTAGGAGAGACTACAATAAACATTGATTCAGTAGCTAACGCTAAATCAGGAAAGGTTGTGCGCACTACAAGTTTGAAACAACAACTGGTTAAAGCTGAGAGGGATTTAAAGAATATGATTAATAGGAAGCAGGATGAAGCAGTAATTAATTGCCAAAGACAAATCATTGAGCGATTAAAGCAAGCTAAAGTTAAGAAAGATAGTAAAAAGGAAGCCCTTGCTCTCACTCTTAATGATGAACCTATAACATTCCAATTAACCAAGACTGGTGAGAAGGTCTCCAAGAGGATTGCCTTTGTGAAACATAATAGAACCATTGATTCTAAGAAGGTAGATGAGTTCATTGGCATTATTGCTAATGGTAAATATGAAGATGCCTATCCTATCATCGTTGTAGAAGCCAAAGAACTGATAAAAGCTGGCTATACTATAACAGATGTAAACAGTAGAGCACTAACAGAAGAAGAGGTAGAAGACTACTTTGTAATCTTAGATGGTCAACATAGAAGTACTGCATTTGCTAAACTTAATTCTGTTAACGGTGACATAGTTATCCCTAATGTCTTTGTTAAAGAGATTAAAGATATGGGAGAGAATGTGGGAGGTTATCTGGAAGAAATCAATAGAATTGGCAACTGGGATATGAAAGCTAAGGTAGGTGTTGCCGCTCTGACCTCTAAAGATAAACTCTTTGAGAATATGGATGAATTAATCCAACAAGGATTCAACCCAACGACGGCAGGTTTGATTTACACCAAGAAGAATATTCCAGAGAAGACACTAAACAAGGTCTTAAAAGGAGGAGAGTACAAGCTATCCAAAGATGCCATAGTTGACATCAAAAGAGGTAACGATTTCATAACACTATGTAAGGCTGCCAATATCAGCGTTCCATATCTTACTAAACGCTATTTCATTAAAGGCTTTAACAGCTATGCCAAAGTACATGGTGAGGAGCAAGCATTTGAGGCTTTGGAGAAACTAAAGCAATTAGAGCTTAATGACGAGAAACTAAAGCAGGTAAAGGAAGATGATGATTTCCAAGCGATGCTTCAAGAAGCTCTGAATGCTTAATCCATACCCCAGAGAAAGCCAATGTGAGAGGTTGGCTCTTCTACTCTCAATTCTTCCAGAGTGGTGAATTACCTATATATAATAAGGTAGTTTACCCTAATAAATGAAGCTGAGAGCAATCTGTAGTCTGATTATTGAGGTCACAGGTAGCAGCTTATAAATCACCAAGTAGAGATGATGATAGAGTTGAAATTCCCAAAGAGTGGTGAATTACCCCTATATAATAGTACTGATTATCCCAGTATTCAGAGTTGAGAATTATTTAAAGTCCAATAATCAAGGTCGCAGATAACAGATTTTAAATCACCAAAGATAAATTATGATAAAGTTAGATATTCAAGAGCGGGACGGTTATCTCATTATGGATGACTTCCCAGAGAATTGCATCTTCAACAAGGTTAAGACTGGATGCGGTGCTACTACGATAGCACTTACTAATAACGAGAATTACATTATTGCCGTACCTACGACAGAGTTGGTAATTAATAAGTGCTACCCGCCTAAAGATAAGGATGGTAAGGACATTACTTGGAAGAAGTCACAGATTCAAGCAGGGGTAAGTCCTACTAATGACAGACTGTTTGGCTTATATGATAAACTCAACAGGACGGTGAAAGCTAAGTTAAGTAAGTTCCTTAAACAGGACGGAGTTAAGAAGATAATCTGTACATATGATAAGGTAGATAAACTGATTGACCTCATTAATCCGCTTGAATTTAAGATACTTGTGGATGAGTATCACAATCTGTTAAAGCAATATGGGTTTAGGACAATGGTAATAAATCAAATCATGGAGAAGTTTAAATGCTTCAAGTCTCATTGCTTCTTAACTGCAACCCCTATCCCAGAACGGTTTAAACCCGACATATTCGCAGAGATGGAAGAATATGTTGCCAACTGGAAGACGGTGGATAAGATTACAGTCTATCCTTACCCTTGTAAGAACGCAAGTACTACAGCAGCTAAGATTATCAAGCACTATCAAGATATAGGCTACTTCGTCTTAGACGGGATTAAGAGTGAGGAAGCATACTTCTTTGTTAATAGTGTAAGAGAGATTAAGGAGATACTCAAGCAGTGCAAGTTAACTAATGACGACTGTAGAATTATATGTGCTGATGATGAATTGAATCATTATAAATTGGAAGGCTTTGAGATATCCAATTCAACAGCTCCCGCCAAACGGTTTACATTCGTGACTTGCAAGGCATTTGAAGGAGTGGACTACTACTCTGAAACGGCAATATGCTTTATCGTTAGTAACGGCTACAACAAGCATACCCTAATCAGCATTGACATGGATATACCCCAGATTGCAGGACGTATCAGAACTAAGTCCAATCCGTTTAGGAATAAGATAGTACATATCTTCAACCCCAAGGCTATGAATTACTACCTTCCGTTTGATGTGATGAAGGAGAGCATAGAGGACGAACTTGCTACTGCCTGCAGAAGAGCAGAGCAACTGAATAAGGAGACTGATATAAAGATATTAAAGCAGCAGGATAAGGAGTTTGAGAGACTGGGCGTTCATACATATATTATCAAGAAAGGTGACAGATACGAAGTCAATGACATGGTTGCCCAGTTAAAGCTCTATCAACATTGGACTACAAATATAATATATAGGTCGTCAGAAGCACTGCAAGAGGCTTATAAGAAATTAGGCATAGTAATCAACCAAGGCTATGAATGGGACATTGCAGACGAGGATATAATGAAGAATATTCTTGCATCGCCACAGTTCAGAGATTATCATAAACGGTTCTGTGACTTAAAGAGCAAGGAGGGCATGCTATCAGATAGCGAAGAACAGGAGTTAGAAACCATATCTACAAAGCATCCAATATTGGTAGAGGGATATAGTAAGTTAGGAGTTAATACACTAAGACAATTACGAGCAAAGAAAGCGATAAATGCTGCATTAGAAGAACTGGAAGAAAGGTAAACGCACTGCCATACTACTAATTAACACCCCCTCTCATGCTCCAAAGGGAAAAGCATCCTTAGAAGAGCAGAGAGGGTACACTCCCATTCACACTAAAACCAATGTTCTCCGGCACCTCCAAGCTAACCCTATTAAGCTCTCTGTAGACGTAAACACAATATAGCCTTAGATGTACTTGTACAACACTAACAATTCTATAGCGAGTAGTAATGAAGTCTGGAACGTGAATGGAGTAATCCGTTCCATTATGGACTTCATTCATATTCCAGTAATTCAATCAATATTCATTTAATATCATTACAGTTATGAGAGATTTAGTAATCATGCCCAACGTGGCACAGCAAAGAGAGAGCTTAAACATGGGGAAGTATGCAGAAGAAGCTACAATCATCGAAGAAGCACCCAAGAAGGCTAACCATTTCATTGAAGCGAACACACAGGAAGTAACCTTGCAGCATCTTACAAACGACTGCATCATCCCAAGTTTCGCATCAATGGAAGAGACTATCAGTCACCAGTCCTTTATAGGTGCAGTAGTGGATGCAGCCAAGGACTACTTTCATGGAGAACAGCTTGATATGCCAGAGATACGCATATCCCATCCTATTAACGGCAGAATACCCAGCGCATTAGGGAAGAAGGCGTCTGAACTGGCAGAAGAAGAGAAAACCTTATTCTACCAACGCATGTGCTTTTGCTTTGAAATTCCATCCATTGTACACGATGAATATGGAAATCGTCTTGCATTATCCATTGGTGGAGTGAGAGCATACAATGAGGTTAACCTGTACAGTAAGAAAGCTGTTGAGAAGTTCAAAATCTTCATAGGTTTCCGTAATCGTGTGTGCAGTAACCTTATGCTTACAACAGATGGCTTGCAGGATAAAATCGAGGTGATGAGCATACAAGAACTATACTCAGCAGCATTGAACCTGTTCCATGCCTATAATCCGTCCAAAGACCTGCACCTGTTAAAGACACTTGGCAGCATGAACATTACGGAATCTGAGTTCTGCCAGATTATAGGAAGGATGAGATTATACCAAGCTCTTAATCCTAATCAGCAGCGGGATTTACCTCGCTTACTATTGGGAGACAGTCAGATTAACGCGGCTTGCAGGGCATTCGTTTCTGATACCAATTTCAAGAGTACGGGAGGCAGCATTACAGGTTGGCAGCTTCTCAATCTCCTTAATGGAAGCGTCAAGTCAAGCTACATAGACAACTTCTTGGAAAGGAATCTGAACTGCACAGAGTTTGTACAAGGCATTCAGCGTGCCAAACAGGGAGACAGTGAGTATGCTTGGTTCTTGGGATGAGCGTCTTACTGAATGGGCACTACTCCGGTGGTGTCCATTTTCTATTCCATGCCTCCCTTATATACTAAGAGTTATAACCCCAGATTATTAGACATTATGAATACAAAGGAAATAGAAAAGGCTATAAATCATATAACTACCTTACAGGTTAGATTATGCCACAGCGAGAACAACCTGCAATACATAAAGAGATTACAGGCTTTAAGGCATTGGCTAAACACACTGGACACCTTATTAGATAAGCAAGGAAAGTCACAGGGTGAGTATGCGGCAGCTTATAAGAGCTACTTCCAACCATGTTGCGGGTTCTCATTCTACGACAGGGTTTATCATTCCATCTTAGCTTATCAGTACGGAGATAAACCGTTCTAATAATACGTACTGAAATGGGATGCTCTTGATATTCACTTCTATTATTAGTGAACATACGATTAGTAGCCAGAGAGTTAGACGGCTCAGTACGGGAACGACATTCACTTTGATTGATTAACCTATAAAACAGAACATTATGTCACTTAAATATTCAAGTACAACTGCGGATTACCTTATATGGTCTGATGCTATGAACCTCATAAGGAAGTTAGTTAAGGACGAGAATTATAAAATCTCGCTCCTTATAGCTTTGGGATGCTTCACAGGTTTAAGAATATCTGATATTCTATCTCTAAGGTGGAAACATATATTAGGTGCTGACGAGTTCACTGTAATTGAGAAGAAGACGGGTAAGGTAAGAACTATCAGACTGAACCCCCAATTGCAGCAACATATTAAAGAGTGCTACGAGCATATAAATCCGGTTGGAATCAATGCGCCAATCCTTATAAGTCAGAAAGGCGCTATCTTCACAGTACAGAGAATCAATATCATTCTTAAAGAGGTGAAGAAGAAGTACAGGCTAAAGATTAAGAACTTTAGCTGCCATTCCCTTAGAAAGACATTTGGTAGACAGGTCTATAATATGAACAGTGATAATGCGGAACTGGCATTGGTCAAACTGATGGAACTATTCAATCATAGTTCGGTTGCCATCACAAAACGGTATCTCGGTTTAAGGCAGGAAGAGATATTACAGACTTATGACTGTCTCAGCTTCTAAAATCAGGGTAGGTAGACATTACTGAATTTCTACAAATATAGGGGGTTGGAAGAAATTCATACCTACCTTGGATTATGAAGTAGAGATAACTCTCAACATTTAATAAACAATATCCTTGCTAATCAGAACGGAATTTGTAACTTTGTGCCAATTCTAATGACACTAATGCGTTAGTGGCTTAGAAGGACATATTAGTTAACAAAGAGCGTTTAAGATATTATCCTTAATCTGAAATCTGGACAATTTCAAAGCACAGGGATGATAGGCAAGGACGCTCACGTCAATGCTATATACCCACTTCTCCAAGTGGACTATATAACATATGGCGTGGGCTATTGTTTATTACTTGTGCTTGGGCAGTCCAGAAACTCTCGTTGCCGAGAGTGCCTCAGATTAGGTAATACTCAGTAGTTCCCACGCTTCTTATTATGTAACAGTCAGTTAGGGAACACTGGCTATAATACATGAATTACCATACGAAACAGAGTACTTATCAATTAACAATTCATTAATGAAGTGTGCAGCTATCGCTGTGTTCCTCACACTTATACTATAATCGCTTGCTAGAGGGGACAGGTAAGCACAATTTCAAATCTATGTTTACAAGTAAAGAACTAATCGCATTTAGTGCAATTCTTAGAGTTGCTGCATGTGGAGAACAATCTTATCCTACTGGAAAACCTTTTAATATCCTCTTAGAAGCCTATGAGAGGTTTTCAATTTCACCAGAGATGTCAAACCAATCAGCACAGTTATCACCAAGAGAAGCTTTTATCATTTTACACAATATGGATTACTCAAAACGTAAGATAGTCTTTGACTGGATTAATGAAATCGCTGCTTGTGACACTGTTGGCAGCTTTAGATACAAGTTGGCTCAAAACGTAAAGAAGATATTAGACTTATAAGCGTAGTAATACCAAAATATTACTGTTCCTTACGCTTTTATTACAACAGCTTCCCAAAGGGAATAGGGAGGAATTAATATTAAACAAGATGTCACTTAGCACAAAAGAAAGGTTAGCGATATTACATACATTGATAATAATCGCAAATGCAGACGGACGTAGAGGCTCCCTTGAGAATAGCCTACTCAGTGAAATAGCAAGTAAAGCTCTTTGCTTTAGTTTGGAGGATTTCTTAGGTGGAATAATCGAAGAAGCCGCCTTAATGAAAGAAGAAGAAGTTCAGACATTGATTAGTAACTTGGATTTCCAGAAGAAACTTATGATACACAAATTACTTGTTGAAATGGCAACAGTAGATGAAGTAATTAATGAAATGGAACTTAAAGTACTACATTATATGGTTAAGATGTACAATCTACCTCCTTTGGTTTAAGATTCCTAATACAATTACTATCAAGAACAGAATTAAATATATATGGAATTCTTAGCAAACACATTAGAAGAAATTATAGATGGTTTCTCTAATGAATACATACGCCACAATGGAGTGGAGAAGTTCAAGAAGGTCTATGATAAGGTTAGCAATTCTAATAAGCTGGCAGAACTCGATGGTAGATCATTACGGTTAAGATTAGCACCTACCGCACACGATTTTTTGACGGCTCTTCATACAATACCATACTTCATCTTTAGCAGTCAATATACCTGCGCATTAGGGGCATTGTTCGCCATCAAGCTATGGGATGAGAAGGTAAATAGACGCTACCAATTAAACTCTTCTCTTGAACTGAGAAATAAGGCAATAGCAGTATTAGAAATCTTAAAACTATAACAATATGGGACTATTTAATGCTTATAAGACGGTAAATCGAGCTAATCATCTCCTAAAGGAAATGGAGGTACAACTTGACTTCTTATATAATAAACTTGCGTCTGGCTGTTCTTTCCAACAAATACGGTTAGAATGGAATGTTCTAAAGGAACAATTCATTGAGTTACAAGAAGTCATATCAAGCAGTAGTGCTGCAACTATTGCATCATACAGATTTAAAGGAAGACAAGCTACCACAAGGGAACTCTTTTCATTCTTAAAGTCTATATTAGATGATCTAGATGTAGAGCTTAAAAGACAAGGAGCATAATATACTATATGGCAACTTTATTAATGCTTACGATTAAGGCAACTGTGAGAACCTATATAATTATTCTTGTAACAACGTGTTTACTATCATGCCAACTCAAGCAGCAGGAAGTTATACAAAGCTCCACCATAGACAGCACCTTACAAGTTAAGGCTACTTCTATATTAGGAAACAAGTTATCAGAGATTAACGCCTTATCTGGACAAGTGATTATCATGGAAGTTCAGACAGGACAAATCAAGGCTCTGGTTGGACTTGAAAGGAAAGACAGTACAGACTATCAACCAAGTGAGAACTTCGCCACCCAGCAGCCTACAAGCCTAATGCACCCAATATCATTATTGGCAGCTTTGGAAACTGGAAAAGTTGAATTGGGTGAGATGGTGGACGTTGACAATGGTATCTATCATGTAGATGGAGAAGAACTGAAAGACCATAATTGGCATAGAGGCGGATATGGTGAGATTTCAGTGAAACAAGGATTGGCTTACAGTTCCAACATTGCAGCTTATAAGGTGATAGAAGCTGCGTTTGATAATCATACGCAGGATTACTTTAACTTACTGAATAAAATGAGTTACGGAAAGCCAGATAGCATCACAGGAATAGCTAATCTGAAATCCTATTCTGTTGAAGATGGTAACACCACTTGGTTCTGCATTGGATATGACCAACTGATTACTCCAATTCAGATTCTCACATTTTATAATGCCATTGCTAACAATGGGAAAATGATACAACCACAGCTATATAAGGATAGCATAACGGTAATCAACCCACTAATAGCAAGTCAGGCGAGCATCGGCAAACTGAAACAGGCATTGCTATTCAATGTAACAGACGGATTAGGTAAAACAGTTAAGTCTAATAAGGTCTCAGTAGCAGGGATGCAAGGTACTATTGTTATCAATGAAGAAGATGCTGAATATGGAGTTGAGTTCTGTGGTTACTTCCCTGTTGACAATCCCAAATACACAATGATAGTCTCTATCAACAAGAGGGGATTACCTGCGAGTGGTGGATTGATGGCTGGAGATGTGTTTAGACAAATTATAGAAGCATATTAAGGCAACGGATGCTGAATCAGAAGAGAACTACGAAATGAAGAAGAGATGATATCTCTAAAGTACTGAGGATGAAGCGGCATTGAATTACTCTTTGCCGCTTTTCTTACAGAGCTTTATCACTTCTCAGTTTAGGACATATACCACATTCTAACGGACTTATGAGTAAGGGTGCATGGTTATTATGGGATATGATGTGTGTGAGACCATTGAGCGATAAATCTCTCCTAGAACAGAGAATGGTTTGGCTGGAAGATGAAATCGTAGTCGAAGACTGGAACTCCTGTAGTATGGATTTGTAGGTTTTAGGGTACTATATAGAAAACCTATGGTTTCATACCTGTTGGAGTGAAAGTGGTGGACTATACTAACTGGGTTGACGGTTTCCTAATAGTTTCCTAATCAACCTAATATATGAGAGTTAATCAACAGGAAACAAGGATGTTAAGTGAATAGAGCGTCAGATTCCGGTTCTGAAGGTCGTGCGTTTGAATCGCACCGGGGTCACACAACAAAAAGGGGGATACCATCACGGTGTCCCCCTTTTTCCCTTTCCAGTTGTAAAGTCAACTCTAATGTCCTACTTCCGTCATTTCTATCGGAAGAGTAGGATATGTTCCTTTTAATCCCTCTAGCTCTGTACCGGTAGCGTAAATAAATACGCATCTGTTTACAGCGGGAATCTGTATTTCTTTTACTTGTTCTTTCCATCTGCGTTTTACGTAAATGGTAGGGAGATAAGTTATCATGCCTTTATTTTCCAAAGTTTCTTTGGTTTTTCTTTCTTTCCGGGGCAATGTCAGTACAATGTACCAGTTTCGCGTTTCGTTAAGACGGCTTTTAATGTCTTGGAGTATCATAATCAATTTTGATTGGCGTAATGATAAAATTGAAGGTATTGAAGAATTGTGGTTTATTGTCAACGACCATGGGAAGTGGTGAAACTTCCAGTCGTATGCTCTAATATTTCTTTTGGATTTTCATGCCATTTAGAGTTTACACAGCAATTTTTGTCTGTGTATTGAGCTTGTATAGTGGCAGGTAAAGCCAAAAACAATAAAATCAAGAAGCAATTCTGTCTTTTGTACTTTTTATAATCATTGTATATCCATAATAGAATTGTCAAGATACAAACAGGAATCGCTATCAGAATAAGAATCAGTAGAGTCATGGTAATTTGATTATTTATTGTTTATATCATTCTGCGACAAAAGTATCACAATTTATTTGATAAAACAAGTGAATTGTGAATAAATAGGTATTACAGGACAGATAAATTTTTATTTCACTTCCTCTAGGTTTGGATAATAAATCGTACCTTCATAGAAATGGAAAAGACTACTATATACATCGGTGAAGTTATAAAAAATGTCATGGTTGAAAAACTGGTGACAAAGGCTGAACTTGCAAGAAGACTGCAAGTTAAGCCTCAGAGTGTTGACTATATGTTGACACGAAAAAGTATTGATACGGATACTTTATATAATGTTTCAAAAGCTTTGGATTATGATTTTGCCCTGCTCTATTCTATCGATAAAGAACAGATGAATTATGATAGGGGAAATGAAGCTTATAAACTCTCTACTGCCAAGATTTTGATAGAGCTTGAGTTAAAACCTGACGAAATAATAAAGTTAAATTTAAGGAAAAAGATCAGTGAACTATTAAGATAAAATATTTTCTTTTCCATAAATAAAAAAGCGTCCGATTTCTTTATTCGAACGCTTTACGTAAGTTCTCCCAATTGTCGCAAAAATCCTGCATAGACGGGAATAATACATTTGCTCCGGCATCCAGTAAGACCTGTCCGTTGATGGGACCTGTGTTGACAGCTACTGTAAATATACCTGCTGCTGCACCAGCTTGTACGCCCATAGGCGCATTTTCTACTACGATAGCTTCATTGGGGGCTAATCCTCCTTTTTGTAAAGCCATCAGGTAAGGTTCCGGATGTGGTTTCCCATATTTCACATCGAAGGCAGTTACCATCAGTTCGCGACGGAACATACCGGGGAAGTTATGCGACAGACGGTCTAATAATGAGTGTTGTCCGGAACCGGTGACCACCATCGGTATCAGTCCATCCGATTTTATTTTCTGCAGTACTTCCCATGCACCGGGCATGCGTTCCGGTTCGGGGTTACTGTTGAATTCTGCACTCTTTTCTGCATAAATGCTCTGTATCATTTCGGGAGTGGCATCTTTTCCGTATTGCCGTTGATAGACGATATTGATAGTAGCAGCTCCGGTTCGTCCTTCATGCAGGTAAGCTTCTTCACGGCTCAAGTGCAATCCATGGCGTTCCATTACCTTGTGCCAGGCATCGGCATGGTAAGGCATGGAATTAAATAATACGCCGTCCATATCGAAAAGAACGGATTTCAATTGAATTTTTGAGTGCCCGCTGGACTGAAGATAGCGGGAAATAGCTTCTTGAAACATAATACCTATTGTTTTATGGTTGCAAAGATACAATAAAAAAACGAGGTGTGAATGATTAAACTCATCCACACCTCGTTTATATATGGTTAACTGACTCTTTCTTAAAGTCTTGCCTGAATAGCTTTTGACTCTTCTTCATATCCCGGCTTGTTCAGCAATGCAAACATATTCTTTTTGTATGCTTCTACGCCCGGTTGATTGAACGGATTTACGCCCAGCAGATAACCGCTGATACCGCATCCTATTTCAAAGAAGTAAAGTAACTGACCGATATTGTATTCGTCCAGCTTCTCGATGATAATACGCATGTTGGGCACACCACCATCTACGTGAGCCAACTGAGTACCCAGTTCAGCCATCTTATTTACTTCGTCTACGCGCTTACCTGCAAGAAAGTTCAGACCGTCCAGATTTGCTTCGTCAGAAGGTACTTCCAGCTTGTGGTCTACGTTTTCTATAGATATTACGGTTTCGAAGATGGTACGTTCACCTTCCTGAATCCATTGTCCCATAGAGTGTAAGTCAGTAGAGAAGTCTACAGCTGCCGGGAAAATACCTTTGTTTTCCTTACCTTCGGATTCTCCGTATAATTGCTTCCACCATTCGCTTACATAGTGCAGTTTCGGGCAGAAGTTTACAAGGATCTCGATCTTCTTGCCATTCTTGTACAGCTCGTTACGGGTAGCAGCATATTGCGCAGCCAGATTCTCGGCAAACGGAACATTCACACCGCAAGCCTTTTCCATGTCAGCGGCACCGGCTACTAATTTCTCGATGTCGAAACCGGCTATCGCTATCGGCAATAAACCAACCGGAGTCAGTACAGAGAAGCGTCCTCCCACATTATCGGGGATAATGAATGATTTGTAACCTTCCTTATCAGCAGTGATGCGGGCAGCGCCTTTCTTGGCATCTGTGATGGCAACGATAACTTTCTTTGCCATTTCCTTACCACGCTGGTCTTCACATTGCTTTTTCAACAGACGGAAAGCGAGAGCGGTTTCGGTGGTAGTTCCGGATTTGGAGATATTGATGACGCCGAATTTCTTGTCTTTCAGGAATTCAGTCAGTTCATACAAATAATCTTCGCTGATATTGTGTCCTGCATAGATCATTACAGGAGCAGTTTTCTTTTCCTGCAACCAAGTGAAGCTGTTTGATAAAGCCTCGATGACTGCACGTGCGCCGAGATAGCTTCCGCCGATGCCGGCTACGATTACTACCTCACAGTTGTCGCGCAAAACTTGTGCAGTAGCTTTCAGGTCGGCCAAATGCTCTTGGCTGATAGATGAGGGGAGGTGCAACCAGCCCAGGAAGTCATTACCTTTTCCGGTACCGTTTTCCAATGCTTCCTGCGCAGCTTTTACCTGAGCTTCGTAAGCAGCAACAGATGCTTTGGAGATAAATCCAAAAGTCTTTTCGATGTTCAAACTAATCATAATATTCTAGGTTTTAAAAGCCTCTTACCCGTCCCCTTCCCTGTGGAAAAGGTAGGCTTGAGTTACTTTTGGTTTATAAGATTTATTTATAATATTCTTTTCTTTATATCGCAACTCTGACTTTATTCTCTTCTTTGCGGAAGAGGAGTTAAGGGAGAGATTATCTTAGCGAATCAGTCAGCAACTTGATTTCTATCATGGGTGAAATGCGTTCGTACAGAATGTTATAGACAGCATCCAGTATCGGCATATTGACATGGTGATGTTTGTTGATTTCCTTGATACACTTTGTACCGTAATATCCTTCGGCAATCATCTCCATTTCTATTTGCGCGCTTTTTACAGAATACCCCTTACCAATCATTGTACCAAACGTGCGATTACGGCTGAAGTTGGAATATCCTGTCACCAACAGATCACCTAAATAAACAGAATCATTTACGTTTCTGTTCAGCGGATGTACTGTTTGCAGGAAACGGTTCATTTCTTGCACGGCGTTGGATATCAATACCGCCTGGAAGTTATCACCGTACTTCAGACCGCTACAGATACCAGCGGCAATGGCGTATACGTTTTTCAGCACAGAGCTGTATTCTATACCGGCTACGTCATTGCTGACGGATGTTTTGATAAATGAACTGGCCAGACGGCGGGCGATGGTACATGCTTTGTCTGTGTCCGGACAAGCGATGGTGAGATAAGAGAGACGTTCCAAGGCTACTTCTTCCGCATGGCAGGGACCTGCCAGTACAGCAATATTTTCGGGTGGAACGCCGTATTCTTTTGTGAAGTACTCCGATACAATCAGATTGTCGTCGGGTACGATTCCTTTTATAGCAGTAATGATGAATTTATCCCGTATCCGCGTTTTCAGCTTCTTCAAGTGAGCTTTGAGATAGGGGGAGGGGGTGACAAATATCAGCGTATCAGACTCTTTTACTACATCGTTGATATTAGAGCTGAAGTTGATGCGCTTCATGTCGAATTTGACGCCCGTCAGGTAGGCAGGGTTATGGCCCAGTCGTTTAAAATCGGTTATGCGATCATCTCGTCGCATATACCAGTTAATCGACTCAGCCTGAGCAAGTACCATTTTTGCAATGGCTGTAGCCCAGCTTCCTCCGCCCATTATGGCTATCTTTCCGGGTAGTTTCATATCGAAATTAATAGTTAATAATTAAAAATTAAAAGGGGAAAGGAAACTCCTTTCCCTCATTCGATCTTTAATCTTCTTATTTAATTTTTAATTCTTTAATTCTTAATTTTCTCAATCCAGCCTTCTACGTCGTTTACCGACGGGTTGGTCAGTTCCAGTTTGTATTTCTTGTTAATACCGCAAATGTCCTGGTGCAGTTTTTGCGGATTCACATCTTTCATATCTTCTATTGTGTTGTAGCCGGCTTTCTGAATAACGGGTACCCAGTCTTCGGCAATGCCCAGTTCCATATATTGGGCGGGAGCATCTTTCGGAGTGATCTTTTCGGGGCGCATTTGCGGGAAGAACAATACTTCCTGAATATACGACTTGCCTGTCATTAGCATTGTCAGACGGTCAATGCCGATACCGATACCTGATGTGGGAGGCATACCGAATTGCAGGGCACGCAGGAAATCCTGGTCGATGAACATAGCTTCATCGTCTCCCTTTTCACTCAATCGCAATTGATCTTTGAAACGTTCTTCCTGGTCGATGGGGTCGTTCAGCTCGCTATAAGCATTGGCAAGCTCTTTACCGTTCACCATCAGTTCAAAACGTTCGGTTAATCCCGGTTTACTGCGGTGCATCTTGGTCAGCGGACTCATTTCAACAGGATAGTCAGTAATGAAAGTAGGCTGAATGAAAGTGCCTTCGCAGAATTCACCGAATATTTCATCTATCAATTTGCCTTTACCCATGGTGTCGTCAATCTCCATTTTCAGTTCTTTGCAGACCTGGCGGATTTCTTCTTCACTCTTGCCATTGAGGTCGTAACCTGTTTTTTCCTTGATAGCGTCCAGGATGGGCAAGCGGCGGTATGGTGCCTTGAAGCTGATGGTCTTACCGTCGATGGTAGTTTCTTCGCTGCCGTTCACGGCAATGCAGATACGTTCCAGCAATTTCTCGGTGAAACTCATCATCCAGTTGTAATCCTTATATTGTACGTACAGTTCCAGACAGGTGAATTCCGGGTTATGATTCTTGTCCATACCTTCGTTGCGGAAGTTCTTTCCGATTTCATATACACCCTCGAAGCCACCTACAATCAGACGTTTCAGGTAAAGCTCGGTAGCGATACGCAGATACAGATCCATATTCAGTGAGTTGTGGTGAGTGATGAAAGGACGGGCGCTTGCTCCACCTGCGATGGATTGCAGAATCGGAGTTTCCACTTCTGTGTAGCCGGCTTCGTCCAGTACGGCACGCATGGTCTTAATAACCGTGGCACGTTTCAGGAATGTTTCTTTTACGCCGTCATTCACTACAAGGTCAACGTAACGTTGACGATAGCGGAGTTCGGGATCTTCAAAGGAGTCATAAGCTACACCGTCTTTGTATTTTACAATAGGCAACGGTTTGATGGATTTTGCCAGTACAGTCAGCTTTTGGGCATGGATACTGATTTCACCCATTTGGGTACGGAATACAAAACCCTCGATTCCAATGAAGTCGCCTAAGTCGAGCAGGCGTTTAAATACAGTGTTGTAGAGATCCTTGTCTTCTCCCGGACAGATATCGTCGCGGGTAATATATACCTGAATGCGACCTTTAGAGTCCTGCAATTCAATGAATGAAGCCTTGCCCATCACGCGGCGTGTCATCATACGTCCGGCTACGGATACTTTGCGAGGTTCAGCGTCATCTTTGAATTCTGCTTTTATATCAGTGGAGAAAGCATTGGTTACATACTCTGCAGCGGGATAGGGATCGATGCCCATCGCGCGAAGTTCATTCATACTATTACGTCGAATGATTTCCTGTTCACTTAGTTCTAATACATTCATTTCGTTGTACATTAACACTATTTGGGGCAAAAATACGAAACATTTTTCATATAATGGCACGAAGGAGGGGAGAATTAGGAAAAGTTTAGGGCTAATGTGTGCATGGATATCTTGATTTCAGGCTGATAATTGATTGTGAGAGCGGGTTATGGGAAAGGTCGTTATAAAAAAACATCCTTTGGGAACTAGAAAAGGATAAAAGGGAGGAGTCGGGTGTTGATACCTACAGGTACGCCATACGCGTCATAAACTTTGATGCCACTTTTTGGGAGATACCCCCGATACCTGTTTGAAATTGCGATAAAAAGAACTTTCCGACAGATAGCCGGATCTTATACATACTTCCGTAACGCTCAGCGAGCGGTCTTCTTTCATCAGTTCTTGCGCATATTCTATGCGCAACCGATTGATTAACTCCGAAAAAGATGTGCTCATCTGCACATTGATGGCCTGATACAGGTAATTCCTGTTGGTCTGAAGGCGTGAGGTCAGGTCGGATATCTTCAGGTCCGGAAGCAGAAAGAGTTGTTCTTCCCTCAAAATGGAAACCAACCGGATTGAAAGATCCCGGAAATGATCGCTCGTATGTTCTTTCTGCGGATCCGGACTTTGCCCGAATTCTGAACAGGCTTCCGTATCGCTCGTCATCTCTTTGGCGGTAAACGTGCGCTTGTGCCCCTCGTAGCCTATAAGGAACAGAAATGTGCCAAAAAGTAGCGAAAGGGGAGCTAAGAGGGTGCCGTGGTTTATAAAATAAGATTTTCCGAGTAAATTGACCACGAACGACAGGCAGGAAATGATTACAAAGTATATCAGCAGGTTGCGCATGCGGGTAAACGTTTTGTTTTCTGTATCCGAGTAGTAGTCATTCACGCTCTTGTTGAACCGGCTGATATGCCGCTCCCCGAAATACAGCACCAGTGTCAGTTCTGCGGAGAATACGATGGCTGCCAACTGATGCAATCTTGTCTGAAGCCATATTCCGGTAGTTTTCATATCATATGAACCGGAATAGAAGTAATTGCCGGCAAAATAGTCTGATTCGTCTTTGGTCATGTAAGCGTACGTCACCCCTATGGAAATGCTGACGCAGGCAGCCGGAAGAAGCACCCACCAATTTCGTGGAGAAATAGAGGCGTTGGTGGTCACCCATTTGATATAAAGAAAGAAAATGGGAAAAACAGCCAGATTCGCGAAAGAATAAACAGTGTCCGTCAACGGTATCAGAGAGTATTCCTTATTGAAGTAACAACAGTGTCCCAGATACAGGAATGTGGCCGTCAGCATGAAAAAGAAAAACAACCGTTTGCCCGAATCGCAACCGGAATATCCCATAAGGAAAAAACAACACCAGAAAAGGCAGGCAAACATCGGAAAGGTGGTGACAATGGCTTCTATCATGGTTTTTTTTTCAAAGATACTTGTTTAAAACAATATATGGTGCGTCTCGATTCTTTTTTTGTGATTTTGAGAATAGAAACTGCAAATATGAGAGTGCATACTCCACGCTAAGGCGTAATTTTGAATTGTGTAGCGCGCAGGTCCGCAATGCGGATATTTTAATAACTTTTAAAAATACTATTTTATGAATGCTAAACATTACACTTTAAGAAAACATTGGCTGATTCTTTTGATCGGTTGGATAGTGCTTGCGGCAGGAGTTTTTCCACTGCAGGGACAGGAATCGTATATCTCGAACCGAATGGTGAACTTGAGCCGGATAGAGGGGGAGAAAGAACTGGAAAGCGTAACCGTTGACCGCCAAATAGAGGGAAACACCATCCACCTGCTTTGGGTGGAATACGAATACAATAAACCGGGAAAGCTTTATTATCGCCGGTCTGCGGATTTGGGAGAGACGTGGGATAACCCCATACTGATTATGACTCAAAGCGACAGTGGAGAATTGACCGGCAGCGAATATCGTAAATCAATGGCAGTGTCCGGGAACACGGTTCACATAGCGGTTACCGACTATAATTATGCGGATAATGGTACCGGCAGACTTTATTATTTTCGTTCCGACGATAATGGGGTGGCATTCTCGGAAGGAACGGTCATTGATATGATAGACGGCTACAAGCGTATAACAAATTCGCAGATCAGGGCAATGGGCGAACAAGTCGTCATAGCTTATAGGAAAGAATTATATAGAGCGTCGGAACTTTATGCCGCCGTTTCGACTGATAGCGGAAAGAATTTCAAAAAGAACTTGGTCGATAAAAGTTCGACCGAAACACATGCCACCACACTCTATGACTTGCATTTTGACGGAAGTCATATTCACGTCCTGCATGGTTATTATTCGTGGTACTTAGGTCCCGGGGGAGGTCGTGTCTATATGAGTACTTCCGCCGACCGGGGACAAATATTCTCAACGAAGTTGTTGTCGGGAGATATTACCTCCTGTTTTGAACCTTGGCCGTCTAACAGAGGTGACCACTACTGGCCTCATATGGCCAAGGTCGGAAACACGCTTCACGTAATCTTTGAACGGTATGAGAAAGCTTCCATGTATGTGCGTTCGGATGACAATGGCGCAACGTGGACTCCTCCCATAAACCTGAGGGAGGCGGATATGACCAACAATCAGTCTTCTCACCATACTATAATAGCGAAAGGAGATTACGTATACGTAAGTTATTCCTACAGGGGACATCATTACCTGAAAATATCGAAAGACAAAGGACTTTCTTGGAAACCGTCCCGCAGGATAATGAGACAATCTCCCGGAAATGTGACTCTTTACAAACTTCTTCCGGATCCCAACGATGTTACCGGAAAAACATTTTATGTCTTCGGCGGGTGTTTTGATAAGGCAAAATCAACAAATGCCGGAGAATCTTTCATTGACATAGCCACTTATCCCATTAATTTTAATTCTAGACCGGGAAAAGTTAACCAATTGATGATAGACGGAAAGGGAACAGAACACCTGATTGCTTCGCTGGCTCCGATATCCGACTACTCGCAATCGGACAAAATAGACCTTTACTACCTCCGTTTCGGGAATCAGCCTGCACCGGGGGAACTTAACAAGGCATGGCACGTCAAGCGCGATGTAGATGAGCCTTATCAGGGCATGATTGTCTGCGGAAACTCCGACTTCCGTCCGGACAAGGCGTTGACGGTAGAGGCGTGGGTGAATTTCAAGGAAGGTATCTATGGTGCGGGAAACATATTCTCACGAAGCCAGGGATATCATACACAAGGTTCTTTCAACTTGGGAATCAGGACATACAGTAGCTACGGTAATGGTTTCCCGACTCTGTATGTCAGAACCGACAAGGGTGAAGTGGAGATGTATAAGGAAGAGCGGATAGACGACACTCTTTGGCATCATGTGGCATTCACGTACGAAGACCATCCGGACAGGTTGCTCAACCTGAAGATGTATATTGATGGTGAGCAGGTGCTGGAGAAGGAACTGGCAGGAAGCCTGCTTGCGGATGACGACTACATGTATGTGGTAGGTCCGGATCAGTTTCGAAATGACAAGGTCGATTATTGGATTGACGATGTAAGGATGTGGTCGCGAGCCCTGACCGCCGAAGAGATAAAGACAAACATGCGCCGGAAAGATTTCAGCGGGGAAGAAGCGCTGGAACTCTACCTCTCTTTCGACGACACATTCAAGGACTTGTCCGGCAACGGGAACGACGGGGTTCCGATGATGAGCGTCACATTCGAGGAAACGGAACGCGACAATATCCCGACCGCCGGTTTCGAAGTTTACAAGGAGGGGTATGAAGTGACTTTCGGCAACCGTTCGGAGAACGGGATCTCCTATGAATGGGATTTCGGGGACAAGACGCCTGCTTCTGTCCTGAAAAACCCGAAACACGTCTATGCCAAGCCGGGTGTATATAAAGTGCTGTTGAAAACGTCCAACAACGTGGGCAGAGCCGCTTCCGCACAAACCGTCAACATAACGGGGGTGGAACGGATTGAGCCGTCCTCGGCCGGAAACATGGGACTGGCGCGCATTTCCGTGTTCGGCGGAGGTTTTGGGAAGGAGAGCGTTTTGTTCCTCCGCAAGCCGGGCGAACAAGACCTTCCCGTCATGAATCCGGAATTTCCGGAAGGAGGCGGAGTATTGGGAGGCTTTTTGGACATGAGCAAGGCAAAGACCGGAAAGTGGGACGTGGTAGTGAAGAACGGCGACACGGAATACGTCCTTGCGGAGGCTTTCGAAGTGGTGGAAGCTGAAGAGCCTGAAACGTGGTGCGCGCTGGAAGGACGAGACAGGATGCTCTTCAATAAATGGCAGACATACACCATCAGCTATGGTAACCGAGGCAACGTGGATGCTTACATCGTGCCGGTCTATTTCGCCATATCCGACGTGGAGGGGTTGGAAGTGGAATACCTCGATTTCGTGACGGTGCAACCGGAAGAATTGGCGGTGGCAGACATCGGCAAGAAAATGATGAATGAAATGGGAGACTTCTCCGTGGTGAATGACAGAATAGACGGAATGCACAAGACGCGGATTTACCCGCTGGTGATTCCCGTGATACCGGGCAACAGTAACGGAGCTATACGTATCCGGATCAAATCGCCTGGCGACGTAAGCATCGCCGTGTGGTCCAACCCACTATGGGGGCAACTCGGAACTTTGGTGACCAGGAGCGGTGAAAGTCAGGGAATAGTCGCGGCAGGCACATGCTTCATCGAAGCACTGGGAATGGCAGCTATCGATGGAGGTTTGTCGGTGATACCGGGAGTCAGTTGCGCATGGGGAGCCTTGAAGATCGGTTGGAACTGGGGGAATGTGTTTCAGGGAAAAGAGACCCTTTTCAACGCTGCCTGGATAACCGGGACGAGCCTGGGGAGTTGTGCCCTCAGCTTTTCGGGTGTTCCGTTCATCTACCAGCTCGTCAGTAGCTTAGTCATACAGGGCGCTGACATGGTCAAAACCGGAAAAGATTGCATGGCCAAGAAAGGCGGAGGACAGAAGCATGTGAAAGCGGTGAGTTCTTTCGACCCGAACGAGAAGATAGGTCCCGCGGGATATGGTACGGAGCATTGGATACGTCAACCCTCGGACATGTCATACAGCATTTTATTCGAAAACAAGAGCAGTGCTACCGCGCCGGCGCATACGGTGACCGTCCATGATACGCTCGACCTCGGCCGCTTCGACTTGTCGCAGTTCGGTTTCGGAGACTTCGGTTTCGGCGGCAGGACATACAGCCTCAAGGGAGACAACCTGCGCTCGTTTGCCCAAGACGTGGATCTGCGTCCGGGGAAGGAACTTATCATACGTGTGACAGGTCATCTGGATGAGGCGAAAGGAGTCCTTCGCTGGGATTTCCTTACTCTCAACCCCACCACGATGGAAGAAGAGGAAGATCCCGACTTAGGCTTCCTGCCTCCTAACAAGACAGCTCCCGAAGGGGAGGGTTTCGTAAGCTTCCGCACAGGAATAAAGCAGGGACTCAGGACAGGGGATGTGATAGCCAACAAAGCATCCATTGTATTTGATGCCAATCCGCCGATTGTGACGGAGCTGTTTTCCAACAAGATTGATGAGACTGCTCCTGAGAGTAAAGTGGTGTCGGTCACTGCCGCCACGGGAGAGCCGCGATGGTGGATGGAATGGGAAGGAAGCGACGAAGGAACGGGAGTAATAAGGAGCTATGAGCTTTGGGTCAGCAAAAACAATGAGCCGTTCACACTTTGGAATGTATTCCCCGGAACCTCAGTGAAAGAACTGTTTGCTCCGGAGTTGGGTGCATCCTACCGCTTCTACTGTATTTCGCGCGATGATGTGGGTAATGAGCAACTTGGCCATGAGATTTTCGATGCGGGGCAATATACTTCAATTCCTTCGACGGAAGCCTCATCGCAAGCGTTGGGGGTATATCCGAATCCGTTTAAGGGAACAGCTTTTGTCCGCTACCCGGGCTTGCGGGGCGAAGGCGGTTGCAGGTTGGAAGTCATAACCTTGAGCGGTGTCAGAATACGGAGCGTTTCGTGTAGCGCGGAGGACTTGAGGAACGGCATGGCTCTGTCCGTGACGGATATCTCCGCCGGATGCTATGTGCTGGTGGTCAGAAGAGAGAACGTGCTGGGACGACAGATCATTTTCATTGAGTAGGATTTGCGGAAGAGGCTTCTCTTTCACTCATTGAAGGAAGCTTTTTCCTGTCGTGTTGAGCGAGATGAGAATCATGAAATAAGAAAGGCGCTCCGTAAGGGACGCCTTTCTTATTTCATGGAATCCGGGGGACTTTATCCTTTTCGTCCGGTCTGTTCTATAAGGCTTTTGATCTTCTCGTTCAGACTTTCCGCTTTCATCAGTTGTTCCAGCGTCAGGTGCATGCGGCAGCACCGGTAATGTTACGGATTGGCGGGTACATTGATTCGTTCTTCCTGCACCTTCTTTTGTTTGCTTGCCGGAAAATCAGTACCTTTGCACCCTCAATAAAAGAAAATAGGTATGACAGGACAAAAGGCACCCACAGCGTTGGGAACAGAAAAGATTGGAAAACTACTGATGCAATATGCAGTGCCGGCAATTATCGCCATGACGGCATCTTCCTTATATAATATGGTGGACAGCATTTTTATCGGTCACGGAGTAGGCACAATGGCTATTTCAGGACTGGCACTTACTTTTCCTCTGATGAATCTTGCTGCTGCATTCGGCTCGTTGGTAGGAGTTGGAGCTTCCACATTGGTATCGGTTAAACTGGGACAAAAAGATTACGATACAGCCCAACGTGTCTTGGGTAATGTGCTGGTGCTGAATATAGTGCTGGGATTGGCATTTACGGTAGCGACGATGATATTTCTCGATCCCATCCTTTACTTCTTCGGCGGTAGTGATGAGACGGTGAAGTACGCCCGCGAATATATGCAGATCATTTTGCTTGGCAATGTCGTCACACACCTTTATCTGGGTTTGAATGCCGTGTTGCGCTCTTCCGGACATCCACAGAAAGCAATGTATGCCACTATTGCTACGGTTGTTATCAACACGATACTTGACCCTTTATTTATCTACGGTTTCGGTTGGGGCATCCGTGGAGCCGCTATTGCCACTATCATTGCCCAGGTCATTTCATTACTGTGGCAATTCAAGATATTCAGCAATAAAGACGAACTCTTGCATTTTCACCGCGGCATTTTCCGCCTGCGCCGTAAGATTGTGATGGATTCGCTTGCTATCGGCATGTCCCCTTTCCTGATGAACCTGGCGGCATGTTTTATTGTGATCGTTATCAATCAAGGGCTGAAGCGTTATGGGGGAGATTTATCCATTGGTGCATTCGGTATTGTCAATCGGCTGGTATTTATATTTGTAATGATTGTGATGGGATTGAATCAGGGTATGCAGCCCATTGCGGGATATAACTTTGGTGCCCAGCAATACGCGCGCGTCTCCCGGGTGTTGAAACTGACAATCATCTTTGCAACGGTTGTCACAACTTCCGGCTTTCTGATGGGAATGCTTGTTCCCGAACTGGTAGTTTCGATATTTACTTCTGATGAGGAACTGATAGCAATTTCGGCACGTGGTTTACGGGTTGTAGTGATGTTTTTCCCTATCATCGGTTTCCAGATGGTGACATCCAACTTTTTCCAGAGTATCGGAATGGCAAGTAAGGCTATTTTCCTTTCTCTTACTCGCCAGATGCTTTTTCTGCTTCCGGCATTGATAATCCTGCCCCGTTTCTTTGGTGCGGCAGGTGTATGGTATAGTATGCCATTCTCCGATTTGCTTGCCAGCCTGGTAGCGCTGGTAATGTTGGTAAGGCAGTTCCGTAAATTCAAGAGAGCGGAGGGATAAGGTGAAAAACGTGTGACTTTTTTTGTTTCTTTCCTATAAATCCTTACTTTTGCTATCAGTAAACCAATATTTAGATTGAAGCTATGAATAAGAAATTCGTTGTGAACATCGGTCGCCAATTGGGAAGCGGCGGAAAGGAGATAGGGGAGAAGTTGGCAGCCCGCTTGGGCATCGATTTCTATGATAAGGAGTTGATAACTCTGGCTTCCAAGGAGAGTGGCCTCTGTCGTGAATTTTTTGAGAAAGCCGATGAGCGTGCTTCTCAGGGAATCATCGGCGGACTTTTCGGTATGCGTTTCCCTTTTGTGGGAGATGGTGCCTTACCTACCCAGAATTGTCTTAGTAATGACGCGCTTTTCAAAGTGCAGAGTGATGTGATCCGTCAGCTGGCCTCTGAGAAGTCTTGTCTTTTTGTAGGTCGTTGTGCCGATTATATTCTTCGGGAGCATCCCCGTTGCGCCAATATCTTTATTTCTGCTTCCCATGAGGCACGTGTTGCCCGTCTTTGCGCTATGCATCACATTTCGGAAGAAGAGGCGGAAAATATGATGAGCAAGGCAGATAAAAAACGTTCGGAGTATTACAATTATTATAGTTACAAGACATGGGGAGCTGCGGCAACTTATCATCTCTGTATTGATTCTTCGGTGCTGGGCATTGAGAAGACGATAGATTTTGTGGAGGAGTTTGTGAGACTCAAAATCAAGTAAGAAAATATACTACCGGCGTAGCGGAGAATTGCTCTTCCTGAGACATGATATATTATGTCAGTGAGAGTAGTTCTTCGTTATGATTATCTTATTTTGAGGGCTTAATAAATCCTATAGGATTACGGGGCTTTTCTTCTAATCGCTTTTGAAATTGTAATTCTGCTAATGTTTGATTGATCAACTCTAATTGCGTCCGGGTATCATCGTTTATGTCGTTATAATCTGCAAAAACCTCTTCGATATATTCTTTTAATTCTTTTACTTCATGTTGAAGTTCTGAAACTCTATCTATCGGTGAACAAACCAACAACTGGCGTACAGCTACGAAAGCACGCATGATTCCTCTATTAATTTCTATGGCTGTTTTAGAATTCAGTACACTGCTAAGCATTGCTATGCCAAGTTCAGCGAAAGCAAAAGGTGCATATTTGATATTGTAACCTCTCCCTCTGTTCAAGGTCGCAATTTGCGACCTTGAAAGTTCTGTTATTTCTTCCTTAGTTAGTTGAAACATGAAATCATCACCTTCGAACCTATCTATATTACGGCGGACGGCTTCTTTTAAACGTCTGGTTTCAATGCCGTACATTTCTGCTAAGTCGAAGTCTAACATTACCTTTTGACCTCTGATTTCATATATTTTACTTTGGATTAATTCTAATTCATTCATGATCTGTTGTTTTGAATATAAAAAGACACAGAGATTAATAAATACTTCTATTGAACGTAATTTATAATCTCTGTGTCTTTATGCTTTCTGTGTTTTATAAGATGCAACTTACATCATTGTCAGCAATATCATTTGTCCCGCCAGAATACGCAGGAACATTGTCAGCGGATAAACCGTAGAATAGCCTACTGCCGGAGCATCGTTGCCGGATGCCTGGTTGGCATACGCCAGTGCGGGAGGGTCTGTATTACTACCGGCAATCAATCCCATCAGCGTGAAGTAGTTCACTTTGCAATAGAAGCGGGCGATCATACCGATAATCAGCAAAGGAATTACGGTAATCAGGAAGCCATAGCCTACGTATGATAATCCGGAACCTTCTACTACGGTCTGTACAAAGTGCTCACCGGCTTCGATGCCTACACTGGCAAGGAAAAGTACAATACCGATCTCGCGCAGCATCAGGTTGGCACTCATGGTTGTATAAGTCACCAGCTTCAACTTATGACCGAATCGTCCGATAAGGATAGCAACCACCAACGGACCACCTGCCAAACCGAGTTTTACCGGAGTAGGTATGCCCGGAAAAGCGATAGGAAGACTACCCAGCAGAATACCCAGGAAGATACCCACGAAGATAGTCACAATGTTCGGTGTATCCAGACGTTTCAACTGGTTACCCAATACACCGGCAACCCGTTCTACGGCATCTTGCTGGCCTACGACCATAACGCGGTCACCTACCTGCAATATCAGATTCGGATCGGCAAACAAATCCATACCGGAACGGTTGATACGGGTTACATTCACTCCATACATACTACGGAAATGCAGGCTACCCAGTTTCTTACCGTTGATTTCGGACTTAGTCACCAATATGCGGCGTGAAACCATTGGCATATCTTGTTTTTCCCAGTCCACTTGAATTTCTTTACCGATGAAAGCGATTACCGCTTCGGCATCTTCCTCGGAGCATACGATGAATACCTGGTCTCCGATATGAAATTCCGTATCTTGGTTGGGAATGCTGACATGTCCCTCGTGGCGGATACGTGAGCATACAAAAGGACGTCCCAGAAACTCTTTGATCTGGAGGAGCTTCTTTCCGTCGATAGATTCGTTGCGAACTTCCAGATGCAACATGTGCGGCATGTGCTTCATATCAGAAGTCTGTGTAGAGAGTTCATCTTCTTCCTTTTTCAGGTTCACCCGGCAGATGTAGCGGATAGCAATAATAGAACCGATGATACCGACAACACCGAGCGGATAAGCGCAGGCATATCCCAATGCGATGGGGTCACCCGTGTAGTTCAGTTGGTTCAATGCTTCCTGTGCGGCACCCAAACCCGGAGTATTGGTGACTGCACCGTAAAGGATACCTACCATCATGGGGAGGTCGACTCCTCCGTCGATGAAGTAAATGCCCAGAGCTACTGCAATATTCAGTACAACAATACCTACTGCAAGCATATTCAGGGTCATGCCTCCTTTCTTAAAGGAAGAGAAGAACGACGGTCCTACTTGCAGACCGATACAGAATACGAATAAAATAAGCCCGAATTCGCGGATGAAGTGCAGAATGTGTGTCTCACCCGTAAAACCGAAATGTCCCATCAGAATACCTGTGAAGAGTACAAATGTCACTCCCAGTGATATTCCGAAAATCTTAATCTTACCCAAAAGCACGCCGACAGATATTACGAATGCATACAAGCATACGATATGGGCGACGGAGGCAGGGTCCCATAACAAACTCTCTAACCAATCCATAGTTACTTTTGTTTACCTTTTTTATTTAGTTGCTGAATTTTCGCGCAAAGGTAGGCATTAAAAGGGAGCTGGCAAAGGGTTTCCGGGAGTTTTTATTTTAGTCGCTTTGAGGGGGCTGACTATCTGTCTGCACCGTATCTGGAATGCACCTGCTCCGTACCTGCTCCGTAGCTTCTTCGGTCAAAGGTACCTCTAACCGAAGAAGCTACGGAGCAGGTACGGAGCAAGTACGGTCCGGATACGTTTCGGCTACAGTCCGATTTCGGGGGAATTGAACACTATCCTTTCAGAATGTCAAACTCCATGCGAATTTTACTTAAAAATCCTTGTTATTATAACTTATTGAGTATATTTGCAAGTCCTATTTTTCGACAAATAGGTAAGTGAAGAGATTACTTAATTATCTTTTTAATTAAAATAAACTATGGCAGACAGTAAAGAAAAACTCTTCTCAGACTTTGCTCCCACCACTACCGAACAGTGGATGGACAAAGTTACAGCCGACCTGAAAGGCGCTGATTTTGAGAAGAAACTCGTTTGGAAAACAAACGAAGGATTCAAGGTGAAACCTTTCTATCGCATGGAAGACCTCGAAGGACTGAAAACGACGGATGCACTTCCCGGTGAATTCCCTTATCTCAGAGGCACCAAGAAAGACAACAACGAATGGCTGGTACGCCAGGAAATCAAGGTGGAGTGCCCGAAGGAAGCTAACACAAAAGCGCTGGATATTCTGAATAAAGGCGTAGATTCACTGGCGTTCCGTGTGAAGGCAAAAGAGCTCAATGCCGAATACATCGAGACATTGCTCGAAGGTATCTGTGCCGAGTGTGTGGAACTGAACTTCTACACGTGCCAGGGACATGTAGTGGAACTTGCGGAAATCCTGGTGACTTATTTCCAAAAAAAAGGATATGACCTGACGAAATTGCAAGGTTCTATCGGCTACGACTTCTTCGACAAGATGCTGGCCAAAGGTAAAGAAAAGGGCGATATGCTGGCAACAGCCAAAGCCTTGATTGAAGCAACCGCTGCTCTGCCGGAATACCGTGTACTGAATGTAACGGCTCTGACACTGAATAATGCCGGTTCTTATATCTATCAGGAATTGGGTTATGCTCTTGCCTGGGGTAATGAATATCTGAATCAACTGACTGAAGCCGGAGTTCCTGCTGCTGTAGTTGCCAGGAAGATTAAATTCAATTTCGGTATCAGCTCCAACTATTTCCTCGAAATAGCTAAGTTCCGTGCTGCCCGTATGTTGTGGGCAAACATTGTGGCTTCTTATGATGCGGAGGCTAAATGTGCTGCCAAGATGCGTGTTCACGCTGAAACTTCTACATTCAACCTTACTTTGTTCGACGCTCATGTGAACTTGCTGCGTACGCAGACAGAAGCCATGAGTGCTGCTTTGGGCGGTGTGGACTCAATGACTGTGAGTCCGTTCGACAAAACGTATGCAACTCCTGATGAGTTCTCTGAACGTATGGCACGCAATCAGCAGTTGTTGCTGAAAGAAGAGTCTCACTTTGATAAGGTGATTGATCCTGCTGCCGGTTCATATTATATTGAAAATCTGACTGTATCCATCGCTAAACAAGCATGGGAACTCTTCCTTGCAGTAGAAGAAGAAGGCGGTTTCTATGCAGCAGTAAAAGCAGGTAAGGTACAGGCTGCCGTGAACGAAAGCAACAAGACCCGTCATAAAGCAGTTGCTCAGCGTCGCGAAGTATTGTTGGGCACCAATCAGTTCCCGAACTTCAATGAAAAGGCAGGTGAGAAGAAACCGTTTGAAGCTACTTGCTGCTGCGGTGGTCACGACACTTGCGAAAAAGATGTTCCGGCATTGAATTTCGACCGTGCTGCCAGTGAATTTGAAGCGTTGCGTCTCGAAACGGAAGCTTCCGGCAAGCGTCCGAAAGCATTCATGTTGACTATCGGCAATCTGGCTATGCGTCAGGCACGTGCTCAGTTCTCTTGCAACTTCCTGGCTTGTGCCGGATATGAGGTGATTGACAACCTTGGTTTCCCCACTGTGGAAGCCGGTATAGAGGCCGCCATGGCTGCCAAGGCTGACATCGTGGTATTGTGTTCGAGTGATGATGAATATGCAGAATATGCAGTTCCTGCCTTCAAGGCTTTGGATGGCCGTGCCATATTTATCGTAGCCGGTGCTCCTGCCAACATGGAAGAACTAAAGGCTGCCGGTATCGAGAACTTTATCCATGTTCGCGTTAACGTGCTGGAAACGCTGAGAGAATACAATAAGATATTAATGAAGAATTAAGAATTAAGAATGAAGAATTTGGCTGCGCTATAACGCCGCATGGTAATTCTTCATTCTTCATTCTTCATTCTTAATTTCATATAACGATGAGAAAAGATTTTAAGAACTTAGATATATATGCCGCATTTCAGCCCGCAAACGGTGCTGAGTGGCAAAAGGCTAACGGCATCCATGCTGATTGGAAGACGCCGGAACACATTGAAGTGAAGCCTGTTTATACAAAGGAAGACCTGGAAGGCATGGAACATCTGGGCTATGCTGCCGGTTTGCCTCCTTACCTGCGTGGTCCGTACTCTGTGATGTACACACTGCGTCCCTGGACGATCCGTCAGTATGCCGGATTCTCTACTGCTGAAGAGTCGAATGCATTCTACCGCCGTAACCTGGCTTCCGGACAGAAAGGTTTGTCCGTTGCCTTTGACTTGGCTACACACCGCGGTTACGATCCGGACCACGAACGTGTGGTAGGTGACGTAGGTAAAGCCGGTGTATCTATCTGCTCACTGGAAAACATGAAGGTTCTCTTCGATGGTATTCCTTTGAACAAGATGTCCGTATCCATGACAATGAATGGTGCTGTTCTTCCGATCCTTGCGTTTTATATTAACGCCGGTCTGGAACAGGGGGCTAAGTTGGAAGAAATGGCCGGTACTATCCAGAATGATATTCTGAAAGAGTTCATGGTGCGTA
>ERZ894240.598-NODE-598-length-33345-cov-21.071944_pt1 | contig 33345 bp, 27 predicted proteins | sample MGYA00380298_ERZ894240 | MGnify/ENA primary metagenome ERZ894240 (study PRJEB32331, sample SAMN06328419) | human gut metagenome | biome: human gut microbiome; feature: stool | host: Homo sapiens | collected 2014-06-27 ... | reverse complement strand
GGCAAAGCCCTGTCCGAGCGGCCCGGTGGTGGTTTCCACGCCGGGGGTCACCCCCTTTTCGGGATGGCCGGGCGTACGGGAGCCGAGCTGGCGGAAATTCTTGATATCGTCCATGCTCAGGTCATAGCCGGTGAGATGCAGCACGCTGTAGAGCAGCATGGAGGCATGGCCGTTTGACAGGACGAACCGGTCACGATTGGCCCAATGGGGATCGGCGGGATTATGACGCAACACGCCGCGCCACAGGGCTTCCGCCATGTCGGCCATGCCCATGGGCGCGCCGGGGTGGCCGGACTTGGCCTTGTCTACGGCGTCCATGGAAAGGATACGAATGGCATCGGCAAGTTCTTTACGGGAACGCATGACTACTCTCCGTCAGCTTACAAAGTCAGTGAACGGGCTTCCTCCGCCTTGCTCTCAAACGCCAGACGACGGGCCTCATAGGGTGGAACCGAGAAAAACGCCGAACCGGACACCAGCACGTCCGCACCCGCACGCACGAGATCGGCGGTGTTGTCGGGCGTGACGCCGCCGTCGATCTGGATGAGCGTCTCAAGGCGGCGTTCGTCCAGCATCCGGCGAAGACGGCGGATCTTTTCATAGGTGATCGGCAAAAATTTCTGCCCGCCGAATCCCGGGTTCACGCTCATGAGGAGGATCATATCGACATCCTCCTGCACGTATTCCAGCGCGGACAGCGGGGTGGCTGGATTGAGCGCGACTCCGGCCTTCATGCCCAGACGCCGGATTTCCGCGAGCGTACGCTGCAGATGCCGGGTAGCCTCGGCGTGCACGACCAGCATGTCGGCACCCGCGGCCTGAAATTCGGAAAGATAGTTTTCGGGCTCCACAATCATCAGATGCACATCAAAAAACAGGCCGCTGCGCTTGCGCAACTGCCTGATGACGTGCTGCCCGAAGGTGATGTTCGGCACAAACCGCCCGTCCATGACATCCCAGTGCACCCACCGGAGACCGGCGGCCTCCAAAGCCGAAAGTTCCGCCGCAAGGTTGCCCACGTCAGCGGAAAGAAGAGAAGGAGAAAGAATCATCGGAGCTTACCTTGTCGGTTTAAGACGCTGCCGCCCCAGCAATGCCTGCAGGGCCATCAGTTCGCTTTCCACATGGCGGAGCATGTCTTCCGCGCTTGTCCGGGCCTTTCCGTCGCCGGACTCGGCGCATTCCCGTTCGAGAACGCGCCTGGCCCCTTCGATGGTCATACCCTGCTCGTGCAGCAAGGTGCGAATGCGCCGGAGCACGACGAGGTCCGCATCGGAATACAACCTCTGCCCTTTCGGCGTACGCAAGGGGCGCAACTGCTCGAATTCCGTTTCCCAGAAACGCAATACGTAACCTTCCAGCTTCAGCAGCCGAGCCGCTTCCCCGATGCGATACGTCCGTCCAGTCATAGAGTTCCCATGCGGAACGCGTCATGCTCCATTGATTACAGACAAAAAGACATGCCTCGTCATTGATGCGTCGCGATCAGATGCGGACGCCCAGATTCTTGATGAGCGATTGTGCCACCTTTTCCCGCTCTTTGTCCACCTCGGCATCTTTAAGAGTCCGGTCGGCCTTGCGGAACGTGAGCCGGAAGGTCAGGTTACGTTCTTCCGTATCCTTGGGCTCATACAGGTCGATGAGGGTCACGTCTTCGAGGATGGCAATGCGCATGTCGCGGATGTGCTTCTCAACGGCGGCCACGGACAAGGTAAGCGGAGCAATGACCGTCACGTCGCGGCTGGACGCCGGGAACACGGACAACGCCTTGAACACGATGCGGGCCGCCCGGTGCAGATCCCATAGGTTTTCCAGATCCAATTCCGCCAGCCAAATGGGCTTGCGGGCATGGTAGGCGTCGGCGAGCTGCGTCTTGACCTGCCCCACCACGCCGACGGGCTTTCCGTCGACGGTCACGCGCACGCACGGAGCGAGGAACGGATGCGTGTTTTCGTCGCGGGTGAACACGGGCGCGGAGAGATTCAGGAACGCCGCGAAATGTTCCACCAGCCCACGGATGTCCGCGTATCCGGCGTCGATTTCCGCATTCGGCCACGCCGTGTCGTACAGGGAACCGTACATCACCATGCCGAGACGGGCGCTTTCCTTCGCCGTGGTCTGGGAAGCGGGATCGGCCTCAAACACGTTGGCCACTTCGAACAGGCGGACGCCCATGTTGCCGTGCGCGATGTTGGTACGCACATTCTGCAACAGGCTCGGGGCGATCTCGGTGCGGAGCACGTTCTGTTCCTCGGTCAGCGGGTTGATGATATCGATGCGGCCTTCCTTGGAAAGGCCGAGATGATCGAGATCCTTGTGGCCGACGAAGCTGTAGTTCTCGGCTTCGTTCAGGCCGAGGCCACGTCCCCACGCCTTGATGCGGGACAGGAAACCGTACCGGGATTCCGGCTGGCCGAAACGATCGAGAGGGCGGGAAACGGCGGGCAGGGTTTCCGGGATGGTGTCCATGCCCTTCACGCGCGCAATTTCTTCGATGAGGTCCACTTCGCGGCTCAGGTCGGAACGCCAGCTCGGGGTCGTGACCTTCCAGTCCGCCTCGTCGGAGCGGTCAAGGCCGCAACCCAGACGTTCCAGCGTATCCGCGCAGAACGCGGGCTCGACATCCATGCCGAGCAGATCCACGGTACGCTGAACACGGAAACGCGGGTGCGGGGCTGCCCACAGCTTGGGCTCCTGCGTGCAGGCGCCCGTGCGGACCACGCCGCCGGAAAGTTCCGCCATCAGGCTGACGGCCCTGTCCATAGCGAACCGGGAATTGATCTGATCCACACCGCGCTCAAAACGGTAGGAGGCTTCACTGGCCAAGGCAAGGCGGCGGGCCGTCTTGCGGATGGTTTCAGGGCGGAACACCGCGCTCTCGACCATGACGTTGCGGCTGGCATCGGAAATTTCCGTATCGAGCCCGCCCATGACGCCGGCGAGCGCAACAGGCTTCATGCCGTCACGGATCAACAGGTCGGCGGAGGTCAGCACACGCTCCTGCCCATCAAGGGTCACAATGCGTTCACCGTCGCGGGCCACGGAGATTTCCGTGCGTCCGCCTTCCAGCTTGTCACGGTCAAAGGCGTGCAACGGCTGCCCCAGCTCCATCAAAATATAGTTGGTAACGTCCACGATGTTGGAAATGGGGCGGACGCCCACAGCGTGCAGGCGGTGGCGCATCCACATGGGCGACTGCCTGATGGTCACGCCTTCCACGAGACGCAGCTGGTAGAACGGGCACAGGTCGGGATTCGGGATATTCACGGCCCATTCCGACGACCAATCCGCACCCTGTGCTTCCACATGCACCTTGGGCAGCGTCAGGGGCAGCTTGAAAGCCAGCGCCGCTTCGCGGGCAAGGCCGAGTACGGACAGGCAGTCGCCGCGGTTCGGGGTGATGCCGATTTCCAGAATCTCCGTATCCAGATCCAGCGCGTCGATGAGGCGCGTGCCGACCTTGAAGCCTTCGGGCAGCACCATGATGCCGTTATGATCTTCGGAAAGCCCCAGCTCACGCTCGGAGCAGATCATGCCGAACGAAGGCACGCCGCGCAGCTTGGCCTTCTTGATGACCATACCTCCGGGCATCGTCGTGCCCACCAGCGCCACCGGCACTTTCTGTCCGGCGGCCACATTGGGTGCGCCGCACACGATGTTCAGCACTTCTTCCTGTCCGGCATCCACCGTGCATACGGCCAGATGATCCGAATCGGGATGGGCCTCTTTCGTCAGGACGTGCCCGACGACGATGTCCTTGATGGCATCATACGGATGGATGATGTCTTCCAGCTCCAGCCCAAGCATCGTCAGGCGATCGCCGACTTCCTGAGCCCCGGCTTCCACCGGAACAAATTCGCGCAACCATTTCAGACTTAACAGCATTGCTCAATCCTCTCGGGGCATCGCCCCAAAAACCGCCGAGGAAAGCCTTCCCACAACGACGGCGCATTCTTCTCTTGATCGGGACCGCAAACAGCATTTTTCCGGAATGAGCCGAAGAAATACCTTTTAAAGAAGAACTGAAGTCCGATCCCGATTCCCTGTCCGAAGGAGGGATACTGGCCCTAGGCAAACTGACCGAGGAAACGCACATCGTTCTCAAAGAACATGCGCAGGTCCCCGATGCCGTACTTCAGCATGGCGATACGTTCCACGCCAAGCCCGAAGGCGAATCCGGTCACTTCTTCCGGGTCGTAGCCAACGGCCTTGAAGACTTCAGGATCGACCATGCCGCACCCGAGGATTTCCAGCCAGCCGGTCCCCTTGCACACGCGGCACGTAGTGCCGTTGACATGCCCCTTCCCGCCGCACATACAGCAGGAAATATCGGCTTCGGCGCTGGGTTCCGTAAACGGGAAGAAGCTCGGGCGGAAACGGATGCGGGTGCCGGAACCGAACACTTCACGCATGAACGCGGTAAGCGTCCCGCGCAGATCGGCCATGGTCACGTGCTTGTCCACGAGCAGGCCTTCGACCTGATGGAACATCGGCGTGTGCGTGATGTCCGAGTCGCGGCGGTAGACGCGTCCGGGCGCAACCACGGCGACGGGAGGCTTCTGCTTGAGCATGGTCCGCACCTGAAGCGGGGACGTATGCGTACGCAGCACGATGCCGTCGGATACGTACAGGGTATCCTGCATGTCGCGCGCGGGGTGTTCCGGCGGAATGTTCAGCGCTTCAAAGCAGTAGTAATCCGTCTCCACTTCCGGACCGGACACGATGTCGTAGCCAAGCCCCTTGAAGATGGTGCAGATTTCTTCCATCACCATGGTCACCGGATGCAGCGAACCGCGCCACGGCAAACGACCGGGCAGGCCCGCGTCAAAGCGTGCCAATGCGGCGGCCTCTTCGGCGTTGTCGAGAGCCGTCTTCTTGGCTTCGAACTGAGCTGTCAGGCTTTCCTTCACCCGGTTGGCGGTTTGCCCCAGCAAAGGGCGCTGCGCAGGCTCAAGTTCGGGAAGACGAGACATGATGCGGGCAATGCGGCCCTTGCGTCCGAGGAATTCAACCCGGAGCGCTTCCATTTCCTGCAACGAAGAAGCCTGATCCAAACCCTTTTCAAGTTCCGGGATCAGGCTTTCAAGTTCCGTGAGAAGGTCCATCTAGACAACCTAACAATTTCGTTACACTTTGTGTGATTACATACGGACGGATACAACGCCGAACAATAAGGACTTCAGTCTTAGCATACCGAGAATGCCTTGTAAATCCGCAATTCCGATGCCCCAACTGCACATAACGACGTGTGCTTTCCGGCCGTTTTGCCGCTCAGTTCCGGTTCTCCCCACTCTTCTTCGTTTCGCGTTTTCAACGATCGTGTGAGAAAACATTCCCAAGCAACGCACCTTTTCAAGACATCTGTTGTCACGGAAATGATTCTCAGATATGCTGCTGGAATCATATTCTCCCGCATAGAACACTTGCGGCGTTCCCCACGGCCCCGTACCGCGGCTGGCCACCACTCCAAGCAAACAAGGTGCACGCATGGATCTGGACGAGCGGATTGAAGAGTTCCGAAACAGCCTCCCGGAAAAGAAAAGGGAAGCTTTCGATTCGTTGCCACACGAATACAAGCAAACGCTCATTGATCCTGAAGCCATCAAAAAAATGGCCCAAGCATCCTTGAACGCTGCCGGCGTCATGAAGCGCACTCCGGCCAAGCTTCCGTCCTTCCCTGCGCCCTACTCCCTTCCCGGCAGTTTTCTGGATGAGCTGGATGAGCATCCTGTTGTGACCTTCATCCAGATCAAAAAGGAGTTCAACAAAGAATTTTCCACGTGGGTAGCCGGCTGCTGCCAATACTTGGGATCGTTCATTGAACTGAATTCCGGCAATTTCTATGTAAACCTTACCCAGTGCCATCTGAACAGAAGAAACATCGAGGCGTGCGCCAAGCTCCTCTACCTTTCCGGAGTCATGCTTGATGACAAACACAGCATGAAATATTTCGTTCAGATCGCTAGGGAAATCACGACGTCCTTCTATCCGTTGGATACGTCAGCCATTCCGGCGGAAATCTCTGATCCGGACGACCTCACAAAACACCTTGAACGGGAATATCAGCGCCAGCACCCTGAACACTGGTTTGAAGACTGGAGGCAGCGTTTTACGCACGAGATGCAAGAGTTTTTCGAAAAGAAAGACCTGATTGAGAAAGCGGCCTCGTCAAATCAGCAAAAGCCCCAGTATCAACCTACAGCCCCTTCAAAAAAGGCACCCCCTGAGAAAAAACGAAAAGAAAAGGGTTGCCTTGGTGTTTGCCTCATACTGACAGTACTCGCCGCTTTGGGAATACTCTTCCTGCACTAGTTTCGCTTGTACAGTATTTTCATGATGAGGAAAATCCATACGGTTTTTCATCTTATGCTGTACCTTCTCATCTCTTTTTCATTCGGAAACAACACGCCTAAAAGTGATGCATCACTTCCGGACACAGCATCTAAAGCCCTTCTTCGGCAAATCGATGAGGCTTGCGAGAAAAAGGTGAAGAAGAAGAAGAAGAAGAAGAAGAAGAAGCGAATGTTCCGATTATGGAGCGAACCGGGCGGGTACCGTAGGAAAAAGAAGCTAGGAGGAAACCGGAGGGGGGAGAGGGAGAAACAGCAGGGGGGCTTGCGCCTAGCCTAGGGCTTGGGGAGGGGTGGTCAGCGGTGAGGATGAGTTCGGGCAAAACAAAGGGCCGTCCTGGATAGGACGGCCCTTTGGAAATAAAGTCTTGGCGTTGTTCTACTTTCCCACGTAAGAGTGCGCAGTATCATCGACGATGGAGAGCTTAACTACCGAGTTCGGAATGGGATCGGGTGTACCCTCTCCTCCATGAACACCAAGACAAATCTCTATGTGATATTAATTGATAGGGGGTTGGGAAGGGGAAAGTTTTTGAAAAATAAGCCGCTCGGGCTATTAGTACTGGTCAGCTGAGCACGTCGCCGCGCTTACACCTCCAGCCTATCGACCGGGTAGTCTACCCGGGCCCTTCAGCTCTTTCGAGGGGAGAACTTATCTTGAGGCAGGCTTCCCGCTTAGATGCTTTCAGCGGTTATCCCTTCCGCACATAGCTACCCTGCTATGCCGCTGGCGCGACAACAGGATCACCAGGGGTGCGTCCATCCCGGTCCTCTCGTACTAGGGACAGGCCCTCTCAATTCTCCTTCGCCCACAGAAGATAGGGACCAAACTGTCTCACGACGTTTTAAACCCAGCTCGCGTACCACTTTAAACGGCGAACAGCCGTACCCTTGGGACCTGCTTCAGCCCCAGGATGTGATGAGCCGACATCGAGGTGCCAAACCGCATCGTCGATGTGAACTCTTGGATGCGATCAGCCTGTTATCCCCGGCGTACCTTTTATCCAATGAGCGATGGCCCTTCCATTCGGGACCACCGGATCACTAACGCCAACTTTCGTTCCTGTTCGAGATGTCTCTCTTACAGTCAAGCTCCCTTATGCGTTTGCACTCAGCGCCTGGTTTCCGATCAGGCTGAGGGAACCTTTGCATGCCTCCGTTACACTTTAGGAGGCGACCGCCCCAGTCAAACTACCCGCCAGACACTGTCTTTCTCCGGGATAACCGGAAGAAGTTAGGATCTTAAACATGCAAGGGTGGTATTTCAAGGATGGCTCCCCCCATACTGGCGTACAGGGTTCGCAGCCTCCCACCTATCCTACACATGCAGGCCCAAAATCCAATGTCAAGCTATAGTAAAGGTGCACAGGGTCTTTCCGTCTTTCTGCGGGTACACGGAATTTTCACCGCGACTGCAATTTCACCGAGTCTCTGGCCGAGACAGTGTGGAGATCGTTACGCCATTCGTGCAGGTCGGAACTTACCCGACAAGGAATTTCGCTACCTTAGGACCGTTATAGTTACGGCCGCCGTTTACTGGGGCTTCAATTCGGAGCTTTGCTTGCGCTGACCCCTCCTTTTAACCTTCCAGCACCGGGCAGGCGTCAGTCCGTATACGTCGTCTTTAGGACTTCGCACAGACCTATGTTTTTAGTAAACAGTCGCCACCACCAATTCACTGCGGCTCCCCGGGGCTTCATATGTTAAACATGTCACCCTAGAGAGCACCCCTTCTTCCGAAGTTACGGGGTTATTTTGCCGAGTTCCTTGGCCAGAGTTCTCTCGAGCGCCTTGGATTGTTCATCCCACCCACCTGAGTTGGTTTGCGGTACGGATTGCTGTGGATAAACTTAGGAGCTTTTCTAGGCAGCATAGACTCAACGGCTTCAGGGCTTGCGCCCACGGACTCGCGTCTCAGATTCGTCCGGCGGATTTGCCTACCGGATATTCCTACACGCTTGCACCGGGATATCCAACACCCGGCCCGCCTATCTTCCTGCGTCCCTCCATCGCGCTACACAACAAGTACAGGAATATTAACCTGTTTTCCATCGGTTACGGCTTTCACCCTCACCTTAGGATCCGACTAACCCTGGGAAGATTACCTTTACCCAGGAAACCTCGGGTTTTCGGCGAATATGTTTTTCACATATTTTATCGTTACTCATGTCAGCATAATCACTTCACTGCAGTCCAGCATACCTTCCGATACACCTTCAGCCCGCAGCGAACGCTCCCCTACCCAATCTCCAAAGGAGATTGCCAAAGCTTCGGTACCATGCTTAGCCCCGTTACATTTTCGGCGCAGAGCCATTAGACCAGTGAGCTATTACGCTTTCTTTAAACGATGGCTGCTTCTAAGCCAACGTCCTGGCTGTCTAAACGGTTCCACTACCTTCACCACTGAGCATGGATTTGGAGACCTTAGCTGTTGGTCTGGGCTGTTTCCCTTTTGACGACGAACCTTCGCACCCGCCGTCTGACTCCCGGGATACAATTAAGCGGCATTCTGAGTTTGATAGAGTTTGGTAATCTGGTAGGACCCCTAGCTCTGTCAGTGCTTTACCTCCGCTAATCAATTCCCGAGGCTATACCTCAATATATTTCGGGGAGAACCAGCTATCACCGGGTTTGATTGACCTTTCACCCCTATCCACAAGTCATCCGGAACGTTTTCAGCCGTTGACGGTTCGGTCCTCCACAAGGCTTTACCCTTGCTTCAACCTGCTCATGGATAGATCACCCGGTTTCGGGTCTACTCCAACGTACTAGTCGGCCTATTAAGCCTCGCTTTCACTACGGCTACGCTTTCGCTTAACCTCGCACGGTAGAGTAACTCGCTGACTCATTATACAAAAGGCACGCGATCACTACCGAAGTAGCTCTCGCAGCTTGTAGGCAACAGGTTTCAGATTCTATTTCACTCCCCTAACAGGGGTTCTTTTCACCTTTCCCTCACGGTACTAGTTCACTATCGGTCGCTGAGGAGTACTTAGCCTTAGAGGATGGTCCCCCTAGATTCCCACGAGGTTCCACGTGCCTCGCAGTACTCAGGTACCGGCTGCGTCCTTTTCGGTTTCGAGTACGGGGCTATCACCCGCTGTGGCGGAGCTTTCCAGCTCACTTCCTCTGCCTACTCCAGAATCGCGTATGCCGGCCCTACAACCCCGAATGGTCGAAACCACCCGGTTTGGGCTCTTCCCATTTCGCTCGCCGCTACTTTGGGAGTCTCGTTTGATTTCTCTTCCTCCGGGTACTGAGATGTTTCACTTCCCCGGGTTGGCTTCTCTGGGCCTATATATTCAGCTCAGGATGATGGGACATGACTCCCATCGGGTTTCCCCATTCAGAAATCATCGGATCGTAGGATGTTTAGCTCCTCCCCGATGCTTATCGCAGCTTACCGCGTCTTTCATCGCCTCTCAGCGCCAAGGCATTCACCTGTTGCCCTTGATATCTTATTTCTCAAGAACTTTACTATTCCCTTCCCATTCCCCTATTCAATTGTAAATGAGCAGCACCCGCCGGTGTTTCCGACCGGTGCGACCAGGCCATGCCTGGATGACTGCCGCGAAATCTTCGCGTCAATGACCAATCATGGACTGTACGTCAGCAAGCTTGTGGTGGAGGTAGGCGGAATCGAACCGTCGACCCTCTGCGTGCAAAGCAGATGCTCTCCCAGCTGAGCTATACCCCCTGATAAGTGGTGGGCCTGGAAAGACTTGAACTTTCGACCTCACGCTTATCAGGCGTGCGCTCTAGCCACCTGAGCTACAGGCCCCTGACGTTTTCTTCTCAAAGAGCATGGCGTTAAGCCCTTGTTCCTTGCAAGTGAAGAGCGAGTTGGGAATTTTTCCTATAAAGGAGGTGATCCAGCCGCAGGTTCCCCTACGGCTACCTTGTTACGACTTCACCCCAATCATCGGCCCTACCGTAGACGGCTGCTCCTCTTGCGAGTTAGCTCACCGGCTTCGGGTAAAACCGACTTTCGTGGTGTGACGGGCGGTGTGTACAAGGCCCGGGAACGCATTCACCCGAGCATGCTGATCTCGAATTACTAGCGATTCCGACTTCATGGAGTCGAGTTGCAGACTCCAATCCGGACTGGGACGCGTTTTTTGGGATTGGCTCCACCTCGCGGTCTCGCTACCCTTTGTGCGCGCCATTGTAGTACGTGTGTAGCCCCAGGCGTAAGGGCCATGATGACTTGACGTCGTCCCCACCTTCCTCCCCGTTGACCGGGGCGGTCTCTCCAGAGTGCCCAGCCTTACCTGCTGGCAACTGAAGATAGGGGTTGCGCTCGTTGCGGGACTTAACCCAACACCTCACGGCACGAGCTGACGACAGCCATGCAGCACCTGTCTTAGGGCTCCCCGAAGGGCACCCCTTCATTTCCGAAGGGTTCCCTAGATGTCAAGCCTGGGTAAGGTTCTTCGCGTTGCATCGAATTAAACCACATACTCCACCGCTTGTGCGGGCCCCCGTCAATTTCTTTGAGTTTCAGCCTTGCGACCGTACTCCCCAGGCGGGGTGCTTATCGCGTTAGCTACGGCACCGAGACATACATCCCAGCACCCAGCACCCATCGTTTACAGCGTGGACTACCAGGGTATCTAATCCTGTTTGCTACCCACGCTTTCGCACCTCAGCGTCAGTTACCGTCCAGGTGGCCGCCTTCGCCACCGGTGTTCCTCCAGATATCTACGGATTTCACTCCTACACCTGGAATTCCGCCACCCTCTCCGGTACTCAAGCCTGGCAGTATCAAAGGCAGTTCCACAGTTGGGCTGTGGGATTTCACCCCTGACTTACCAAGCCGCCTACGTGCGCTTTACGCCCAGTGATTCCGATTAACGCTTGCACCCTCCGTATTACCGCGGCTGCTGGCACGGAGTTAGCCGGTGCTTCCTTTGGGGGTACCGTCAAGCCCTCGCATTATTCACACGAGGGGGTTTCTTCCCCCCTGACAGAGGTTTACGATCCGAGAACCTTCATCCCTCACGCGGCGTCGCTGCGTCAGGCTTTCGCCCATTGCGCAATATTCCCCACTGCTGCCTCCCGTAGGAGTCTGGACCGTGTTCCAGTTCCAGTGTGGCCGGTCATCCTCTCAGACCGGCTACCCATCGTTGCCTTGGTGGGCCGTTACCCCGCCAACTAGCTAATGGGACGCGGACTCATCCTTAAGCGATAGCTTGCAAGCAGAGGCCATCTTTCCCCCCAATGATAAAATCGGGAGCGTATTCGGTATTAGCGACCGTTTCCAGCCGTTATCCCCATCTTAAGGGTAGATTATCCACGCGTTACTCACCCGTGCGCCACTTTACTCGCCCCGAAGGACTTTCACGTTCGACTTGCATGTGTTAAGCACGCCGCCAGCGTTCAATCTGAGCCAGAATCAAACTCTCCAGTTGATTGAAAACAACTAGCTTGCCCATATCTCTATGGGCTAAAACTCAAAGTTTCTTATTCCCAACTCGCTCTTCACTTGTCAAAGAACCAGAGGCCGTTGCCTCAGCCGCTGCGTTTCCGTCAGCGGCGAAGCGGGAACTTACCCCGCCCGGTCCAGCTTGTCAACAACTTTTTTTTCGAACCCCGAAGTTTTTTTTCGGAGCGCGCCGCGAGGATTTCTCCCCGGCGCAGAAGCGGGAACTTATCCCGACCCCTTCTCGCTGTCAACCGCTTTCTTCTGCTTTTTTCAAAAAACTTCTTCGCCCCGCCGTACCCGGCCTCTCGGCCCTGCCCGGCTCAGCGAGACATTCCGTCCCGCAGCGGCGAGAACGGGTTATGCACCTCCACGCCGCCTCTGTCAACGACTTTTTATTTTTTTTCTGATTTTTTTGCCCCATACTCCCCGTTTCTACCGTGTTTTCGCTCCGGTTAGAGCACCAAAAAATTGTACCTTGAAATTCCCCCTCAAGAATATCCGGCTTTGCCTCCAAAAGGCCGCTTTATCGGCATTCGGACAACGAAAAAGCCCCCCGCAAATCCGGCGGAGGGCTTTCCAAGCATTCTGGTATCCGGCAAGTTACTGGATACGGACTTCCACGGTCGTGTTGTTGATTTTGACGACCTTGGCCGACACCGGGGCGCGGGTCAATTCAAATACAAGGCGGGTGCTCTCTTCATGGTGTCCCAGACGGATGCCCGAAATCCAGAGATCCTTGGGCACGCGCGGGAGCTGGATGCCCCAGTTGCCTTGAAGGTCCACGACATAGCGGTTGGGGTCCTTGAGGAGCAGCGTCTTGGTCTTGATCGGGGCCGCGCCGGTCATGCGGAAGACCACGCTCTTGCCCAGCTCAAGCCGGGTCGCGGTGATCGCGGTCTGCCCCGCCGCCAGCTTCGCGGGGGCCTTGGTGGTCAGCACCACCACGCCTTCCTTCGCCTGTTCCTTTTCCTGCTTCGGTTCGGAAACCTTCGGCTGCGGCTTTTCGGCGGGCTTTTCCGCCACGGCCTTCTCAGCCTTCTTTTCCTGCTGAGGGGCCTTTTCCTCGGCTACGGGCTGCTTCGGCTTTTCCGTAAACGTATCGGCAGGCGCAATTTCACCCATCGGGGCCGGTGCGGGCTTTTCCGCCGAGACAGCGGGATCGGCTGCGGGAGCCGCCGTTTCGGGCGTATCCTTACCCGCCGGAGTTTCCTCATCGGGCGGGATCGCGGACATATCAAGCGGGGCCGCACTGCCGCGCAGCGTCCCGTTGTCGAGAGGAACCAGAACTCCGCCCTTATTCCCTTCCGAATCGCCCAGGGAAGGCAGCTTGGGAAGAGCGGGCATATCCTTCGAAAGGGAGCCCGTCACCATCTGGCCTTCGCTCGGGGGTTCATCCTGAACACGGAATTCCAACGCCGCGAGCACGGCGAGAGAAAGCATAAAAACCCCAATGATAAGCAGGGTTCTTGTACGATTCATGCGTCCAACGCTCCTTATTAAAAACCAAGGCTCCCGCTTCTGGAAAACGGATCCGAGCGTATCGTCCCTTCCCCGCGTCAACCTTGGAAAAATCACCGAAAGCCTGCGCCTCCGGCCTCTATGGAATGGAAACAGGGATACGCTTTTCCACACAAAATGCAATGTCCCCAAAAGGGAGCCGGAGTATGCCCGCGTAAAGAAGCATACTCCGGCCGGGCGTCATTCATCCATGAGAACTTACTTGGCGGACTTTTCCGGCAGCAGTGAGGCAAGGATGCCTATGGCCAGCAGCCCGATGACCACACCAAGGCTGATCAGCGGGGAAATGTGCACGATGCCCACCACGTCCAGAAGCATCTTCACGCCGATGTACGCGAGGATGATCACTACGGACTTTTCCAGGTGGCGCAGGTAACGCTTTCCGGCGGCGAGCAGGAAATACATGGACCGCAGGCCGAGGATGGCGAACACGTTGCTGGTATAGACGAGGAAGGGGTCGTGCGTGACGGCGATGATGGCCGGGACCGAGTCGAACGCGAACATCACGTCGGACACTTCCACCACAAACAGACACAGGAACAGCGGCGTGGCCTTCCAGATCAGCTTGCCGGTAGTATCGGGGGCCTTCACGAAGAAATCGTGGCCGCTGAGCTGGTTGTGCACGGGGATGAAGCGCTTGGTGTACCGGACGGCCCAGTGCTCGGAGTAGTCGACGATTTCTTCCTTCTCACCGCTGTGCATGGACTGCCACATCTTCCACGCCGTCCAGAGCACGAAGATGCCGAAACTCGCCAGCGCGTAGGGGCCGAACATCGCCACCAGGGAACTGCCCGCCGCCACGAAGATCAGGCGCAGAACCAGCGCGCCGAGGACGCCGTAGTACAGAACCCGGTGCTGGAACGCGTCCTTCACCGCGAACGAACTGAAAATGGCCATGATGACGAACAGGTTGTCCACTGAAAGCGACTTTTCCAGCAGGTACCCGGTCAGGAAGAGCTGAACCTGTTCAGAGCCGAAGCTATATCCGATGTACCCTGCGAACACGAGCGCGAGGCCCACCCAGATACAGCTCCAGATGGCGGCGTTACGGGCGGAAACGGGCTTATCGGCCTGATGCGCGTGCAGGTCGCACCACAGACAGACGATGATGAGGACACAGAAAAGGACAACTTCCGTCACGGAATGCTCAACGACCATCGGAACCTCCGCAGGCGCGCCCCTTCAGGACGGGAAGAAGAGCGAACATCATGTTTTACTCCTTGTTGCGTTTGGTCGCCGGAGAAAACAAAAAAGACCCTCCGGCAACATGTGCCGTGAAGGTCTCACTCATCAAGTCAAAGCTTGATGGTAACGCCAGGCCGAAGCCATGCTGTTGACGTTACCCGGGTCTCAAGAACCCAGTTACTCCCCTTTACGTGGGAAGAAACATACAGCAGCCAAGCACCGTTGTCAACGGTTTCACCCCCGCCCCGAAACCTTCTCACGGCCTTCCGCCATGAGAAACACCCTGAACGGGAAGCCCGTATGCCCAAAAGCCGAAGGGGAAGCGTGGAAAACACGGCGGAAGGGAAGCCGTTTCAAAAAAGGCTCCCCTTCCGCTTCCGCCTTTAATCCGCGACCACAAAGTTGCCGGGATACTGCCTGTTCAGCTCGTCCGAGAGATCCTCAGCGCGGTTCAGCGAGTTGAACGGCCCGGCCTGCACACGCCAGAGCCCCAGAGAAGGCGCGTAGAACGCCCGCCCGCCGAGATTCCGGTTTTGCAGCCGCCGCACAAGATCCTGAGCCGAGGCTTGGCTGCTCAGCGCGGCGATCTGGATGTAGAAGCTCCCGTTCATATCGCCGGGGGACGCGCCGCCAAAGGTTTCGATCGCCTCGACACGGACACGCGCCGTACCCGTGCCGATCATGCCCAGTTCCTTCGCGCTCGCATACGAAAGATCGATGATCCGATCCCCGACGAACGGTCCCCGGTCGTTGACGCGCACGACGATGGACTTTCCGTTCCTCAGATGCGTGACCCGCACCTTGGTCCCGAGCGGCAACAGTTTGTGCGCGGCGGTCATCGCATACATATTATAGCGTTCGCCGTTGGCCGTGGTTTTTCCGTGAAAATCCCTGCCGTACCACGAGGCGACCCCGTCTTCCCTATACCCGTCCGCCGACAGATAGGGCCTGTAGGTTTTTCCCCGCACCGTGTACGTCTTCGTCCCCCGCGTGCCGGACCCTCCTCCGCCGTAATCCATCAGTCCGCAGCCCGCCAAGGAAAAAGACAAAACGGCAAGGGCGGTAATACGGCAAAAAGAGGCGAAAGTGAAGGATATTGTACGCATAGCACCTCTTGGTTCTTGGGTTTCGTGTCCCTACTCTGCCATAGTTCCGCCCATTCGCCAAGTTCCGTCCTCCCCCCTTCTGCACTTTTGATCCTCCACACATACATGGAAAGCATACTGCCCTCGGAAGGTGAGGAGGCCACAGGAAGGGCTCCTCCATTGGACGGTTAATTCATTTAGAAAAGTTCCTATTTACGATAATACGGGTTTTCTTTTTCCGAAAAAAAATTCCCCCCTTTGCGGTTTCCAACAGGCCGTTCTTATCCGCCATGATCATTGAAAAATCATGTAGGGAAAAATATGTACAGTTTTTTAAACCTGATAGCGGAAAAACAACAAAACCATCCGCTATCCCACCGTAACCGCTCCTTTTTGTAGCTGATTGGCTGAGGCGTCCTCAAAAAAATCCAACGACTCGACAGCTTTTGCCCGGGATGCTAACGTACTTCCTTCTTTCCGCAATGACATCACGACCGGGGCGCCCCCCCTCTCCTCCGCTATGCATACGGCCCCTGTAAACAAGGAATCCTTCATGACGCTCAAACCTTCGTATTTGTCTTTCAGCGCAGCAAAAAGGCTTGCTCTTTTCTCCCCCCTCCTTTGCCTCCTTCTCCTCACCGCCTGCGCTCCACAACAATCCGGCTTGCAGCACCACCAGTATTCCATCGTCCGCTATCAGGATTCCTTGACGGCCCTGCATGACTATCGCCCCCCGACACGCGAAGCGCTTTCCTACACGGCCCGCCGCGAACTCCAGACAGCCGGCGCCGCCGTCAGCCAGAACGGTTCCAACGTCCGCTTCACTCCCATCCCCGATGAAGAATTCGACGACGGCGACATTGAAGTCACGCCGGAACTGCTCAAGGAACCGTCGCTCTACCCGGCTCTTTCGCTCATCCAGCCCATCAAGGAAACTATCCGGGTCACGTCGTCCTTCGGCCCCCGCAAGCATCCCGTCAAACGCAGGCGGCTCATGCACGCGGGCGTGGATATCGCCGGAAACCGCGGGGAAAAAGTCGTTGCTTCCGCGCCCGGCAAAGTCGTGTACAGCGGCCGCAAAGGCTCCTATGGTCTGACCATCGACATCGATGCCGGAAAAGGCGTCACCCTGCGTTATGCCCATCTGGACAAACTCGGAGTCCGGAAAGGCCAGAAGGTCAAGCAAGGCCAGTATATCGGCAATCTCGGCAGGACCGGGCGGGTTACGGGCCCTCACCTGCACTTTGAAGTGCGGCTCCGCGATAAGCCGATCAATCCGATGCAGTTCCTCACGCACGAACACCAGTGGGCATCAAACACAGGAACCAAACAGCGCAAACGCAGCGGCAACCTTTGATCCACCCTTCCGGGGGCGGCTCCGATGAAGGGGCCGCCCCTTTTTCTGTATCAGAGCATGGTTGAAACCTTGCGCGCTTCATCATAAAAAAGCGGTACGCACGGTGTTCGGAAGCGCGCCTTACGGTGTACGGCGTTTTCCCCATCCCTCTCCGGCGGGGAAGAACAACAGGCAAGGCCCCATCCCCTCCGCAGACCAGACCATTCCCCCGAATTCCCTCCAAACAGTTCAAGGATGCCCTATGAGCGCATACAGCCTTCCTGTACTCATGTACCATTACGTCAGCCGCTTTCCGGGGGCCATCGCCGTCAGCCCGGAACATTTTGAAGACCAGTGCCGAGGCATGGCCGAACACGGCTGGCGCGGGATCGGCCTTGATGAAGCGGAGGCCTTTCTGCTGAAGGGCGCACCGCTGCCGCCGCGTTCCCTGCTGATCACCTTTGACGACGGGTACCTGGACAATTACGTCTACGCATGGCCCATCCTGCGGAAATACGGGCACAAAGGCGTCGTCTTTGCCGTCACCGAACGGATGGAGGCTGAAAAAAAATGCCGCCCGACCCTTGCCGACGTCTGGGAGGGGTTGCCTCCGTCCAGCCTCCCTCCCGTGGATGCACCCATGCACGACACCCCCTTCGGCTATCAGGTACGCCGCGATATGTTCTTTTCTTGGGAAGAAGCCCGACACATGGAATCCAGCGGCGTCATGGCCGTGGCCGCGCACTCCGCCCGCCACCTCGCCGTTTTCGCCGGCCCGGAATGGGGCCCGGTGAACCGCCACGACAGGCACCAGAAGCCCGCCTCCGCACTGGAAGCCGCCGGGCAACGCTTCCACGTCCCCGGAACGCGGACGAACACGTTCAACGCGGTCGACTTCCCCGAAGTCTGGGGCCTGCCCCGCTTCAAAGAACGCCCCTTCCTGTACAGCCGGGCATTCATCCCTTCCCCTGATCTGGTCGCCGCCGTGCAGCGCCTCGTGCCGCAAGAACCGGCGGAGGCCCGTACTTTCTTTCAATCGGCGGGAAATGTAGCCGCGCTGGAAACGCTTGTAGCGGGATTTTCCCCGGATCGATTGGGTACGCTGGAGAGCGAAGCGGCCCGCCGCAGCCGTGTGCACGAAGAACTGGGCGCCTGCGCGGAAACGCTCCGCCGGGAACTGGGGCATCCTGTGCGCTCGCTTTGCTGGCCGTGGGGAAGCGGGTCCGAGGTTGCGCGGGAAGAGGGGCGGAAAGCCGGATTTTCCGTATTCTTCACCACCCGCATGGGAGCCAATCCGCCTGCCGCGCCCGAGGCCGTGCACCGCTTCAAAGTACGCGACGCGGGGTGGAGCTGGCTCAGGCTCAGGCTGGAAATCTATTCGAGGCCGTGGCTGGCCCGCCTGTACGGGGCGTGCCGGATCTGATCTCTAACCTCTAGACAAAACGGCTTCCGGATGTCATGTCTGCCGCAAAATCATTCGGAACAGGATTTCCCATGTCATACTTCGTCCGTTTTCTCCTGCTGTGCTGTACCGTTGCGCTGGCGATACCCACGTACGCCAACGCCCTGAACGAGCGCGACGCCGTGGTTTCCCGGCAAACCGGCAAGCTTCAGATTCGGGTCCATTACCCGATAACCGGCAATGCCCGCGTGGATGCCGATGTGGCCGACTGGGCGCATCAGGCGGTGGACACGTTCCAGAATACCTATGGCGAAGAACCGGATCTGGGCGTGCCCTACGAACTCGAAACGACCTACAGCACGACCCGTTCCACGCCGTCCGTCCTTTCGATAGTCTGGAAGACCGCCAGCTATACCGGCGGCGCGCACGGCAACCTGGAAATCACCACGACGACCTATGATATGAAGAGCGGCGCGCTCATCGATTTGTATGACGTATTCGAAAATCTGGATACGGCGCTCGACGTCATGAGCCGCTACTGCACCAAGGCCCTGACCAAATCCCTCGGCGACATGTACAACGACGACATGCTCCGCAGCGGCACCGCCCCCGAAGCCGAAAACTTTTCCAGCTTTGCGCTCACGCCCGAGGGCATACGCATTTTCTTCCAGCCGTATCAGGTGGCTCCGTGGGCCGCCGGGTCGCAGGTCGTGGACATCCCCCTCGACGCGCTGGCTGACGCCGGGCCGCGCCTTTCGCTCTGGGGCAAATAACACCGTTCCGTCAAGCGTATCCTTTCCTTACCCCACACCTCATCGTGCTGAAACAGGGCCCCCCGCCATGTTTTCCAAGCCAGGGCCGCTCCACGCAAGGGCGGCCTGACTTTTTCCTGCAGCCCAAAAGAGAAAGGCGGGAACATCGCTCCCGCCTTTCTCTAAAACGGCACAGACCGCCCGCTCGATAGTCTCGGGGACCTTTGAAAGCTGTACCGTTTCAAAGGTACTCCATTCCCGTGAGCGGAACCCGTCGGTGCCGAAGCCCGGCAAAGCCTTACGCGTTGCCGTCCTTGGCCTGCTGCAAGTCGGCGAGGAACAGCTCACACCACTGATCGAAATTCTTCGGGTCCTGATCCAGCGCTTCCACGTTGTCGTTGAGCCACTGGTGGAAACGCCCCACCATATTCTGGAATTCGTTGTGCTCCAGCACGGCGAGGCTCTGTTCCCCAAGCGAGGATCGCGCATAGCCGAGAACGGCGGAACAGGCCATGTCCGCATCCACGATGGTCCCGTTGAGCTGGGCGATCAACCCCTCGTATTCGGGGTAATCCTCCACAAGTTCGCTGACCGTCTCCGCGGGGATCTGGATGCAGAAATCCCCTTCCTCGTCTTCCTCAATCCAGGAAAAACGGAGCCATTGTTCAAAAATAACGGCATTGAGCAGAGTGGACATCGCCCCTTTCATTTCATCGGAAAGGGCTGAAGATGGCGTGTTCATGAAAACTCCTTAGAGGGAAATATCCTTTACTATGGTCACCCGGGGCCCCAAGGTCAAGGGTTTCACCGGAATCCGGCGGGCGTTTTCTTTTTCCGCGAAAAAGCATACCGTCGCTCGGCGCCATGCCTCCTTTTCCATCCGGCATGTCCGCCGGCATGTCCGCCCAGGCACCCATAACGGTGCCGGACCTTCCCGTAATCCGTCAAACAGATAAGGAACACGCGTGCAGAACTACGCATCCATCATAGCCCAAGAACTGAATATACGCCCACAGCAAACCGAAGCCGTCATCCGCCTGCTCGACGAGGACGCCACGGTCCCCTTTATTGCCCGCTACCGCAAGGAAGCCACGGGGAGCCTCGACGAAGTGGCGGTCACCGCCATCCGTGATCGCCTCGCCGCCCTGAAGGAATTGGACAAGCGGCGCGAAGCCATCCTCGCCTCGCTGGAGGAACGCGGCCTCCTCACGCCCGAACTGCGTGCCAAGGTCGAAGCCGCCGATGCGCTGACCGTCCTTGAAGACATTTATCTGCCCTACCGCCCCAAGCGCCGCACCCGCGCCTCAATGGCGAAGGAGCGCGGCCTCGAACCGCTGGCCGATCAGCTGGCCCGTCAGGATCGCACCCTCCCCGAAGCGATGGCCGCCGCCTATGTCGACGCCGAAAAGGGTGTGCCGGATGCGGAAGCGGCGCTTGCCGGAGCGCGTGACATCCTTGCGGAGCGCTTCGCCGAGGATCAGCCCGCCCGCGAACGCCTGCGTAAACTCTTCGGGCGCGAAGGACTCATGCGGAGCAAAGCCGTTTCCGGCAAGGAAGAGGTTCCCGACGCCGCCAAGTACCGCGACTATTTCGCGTGGGACGAACCCGCCGCGCAAGCCCCTTCCCACCGCATCCTCGCCATGTTCCGGGGCGAAGAGGAAGGCTTCCTGCGCCTCTCCCTGCGCCCCCGCAATGAGGAGCAGGCGCAGGACCTCTTGGCCCGCCTCTTCGTCCGCAACGACGGCCCCTGCGGGCGCGAAGTGCGCGCAGCCGCGCTGGACGGCTACGGGCGGCTTCTCGCGCCCGCGCTGGAGACCGAACTCCGCAACCAGCTCAAACAGCGCGCCGACGCCGAATCCATCCGCGTGTTCGCCGAAAACCTGCGCCAGCTTCTGCTTGCCCCGCCCCTCGGCGCTCAGAACATCCTCGCCGTGGACCCCGGTTTCCGCACCGGCTGCAAAATCGTCTGCCTCAACCGTGAAGGGAAACTGCTCGAATACGCGACCATCAACCCGCACGCCGGATCGGACAAGGCCCGCACCGAAGCCGGGGAAACGCTCCTCCGCCTCGCCAAGAAACACGGCGCGGAAGTCGCCGCCGTGGGCAACGGCACCGCCGGGCGCGAAACCGAAGCCTTCATCCGGGCGCTCCCCGGCTGGAGCATCCCCGTGGTCATGGTCAGCGAAAGCGGGGCTTCGGTCTATTCCGCCTCGGAAGCGGCCCGCGCCGAGTTCCCGGATCTCGATCTCACCTACAGGGGCGCGGTGTCCATCGGCCGCCGCCTCGCGGACCCGCTGGCGGAACTTGTCAAGATCGATCCCAAATCCATCGGCGTGGGGCAGTACCAGCACGACGTCAACCAGTCCGAACTCAAGCGCTGCCTCGACGACGTGGTCGTCAGCTGCGTCAATGCCGTGGGCGTGGATCTGAACACGGCCAGCGAGCAGCTCCTCACCTACGTTTCCGGCCTCGGCCCCACGCTCGCCCGCAATATCGTGGCTCACCGCCACGAAAACGGCCCCTTCCAGACCCGCCGGGATCTTCTCAAGGTGCCCCGCCTCGGCCCCAAGGCCTTTGAGCAGTGCTCCGGCTTCCTGCGCATCCGGGACGGCAAGCAGCCCCTCGACGCCAGCGCCGTGCACCCGGAAGCCTACGCCGTGGTCGAGCGCATGGCCAAGGATACGGGCACAACCGTCCGCGAACTCATGCAAAGCCCCGAACGCCGCAAGGCCATCCGCCTTTCCGACTATGTCACGGACAAGCTCGGCCTGCCCACGCTCACCGACATCATGAAGGAACTGGAAAAACCCGGACGCGACCCGCGAGGCCCCTTCAAGCCCTTTTCCTTTGCCGAAGGCGTGAGCACGATGCAGGATCTCAAACAGGGCATGAAGCTGCCGGGCATCGTCACCAATATCACAGCGTTCGGCGCGTTTGTGGACATCGGCGTGCATCAGGACGGGCTCGTCCACATCAGCCAGCTGGCGAACCGCTTCGTGCGCGATCCCAACGAAGTCGTCAAAGTGCATCAGGAAGTGCTCGTCACCGTGCTCGACGTGGACATCCCCCGCAAGCGCATTTCCTTGACGATGCGCGGAGAATAGGAAAAAAGGCAGGGAAGCGGAGGGGCAGCGGGATGTTGTCCCTTTGCGTGATGAATCCCAAAGAACGGAACTCGCCGGACAGCTCGGCACACGTTCCGAAAAAGTTCCTCCGGGACAGGTCCGGACGGGCATGAAGACAAAAACAGCACCAGCGGCGACGCCCGCCGCCATCCAAGGAGATCGTATGAAGACCGTTGTAGTCAAACCGGAATTTGCCGGACTGACCGAGGAGCAGGTCATCGACGCCATCGATGCCTATGAAGCACAGGTTGATGAATATTACGCCAACAAAGGCGATGAGGAAGAATGCGGTTGCGGATGCAGCCACGACGAAGGGAGCTGCGAAGACAGCGATGGCGACGTCATCCCCTCCGACGATCCCATCGTGCTGGAAGTGGAACGCCTGATCGCCGCCTATTCGGACCGTTTCGACGAATTGTGCAAAGAAAACGGCGAAGTCCCCGAAGAGGCCCTCACCTACAAACCCCGCACGCCCATCGAGCAGGTCGCCTTCGACATCTTCACCGATGCCCTGCACGACTCCCTCATGGACGAAGACGACGAGTAAAACGACGGAAGGGACCTCAAACGAGGTCCCTTTTTTTTCATGGGGGGGCCGTCTCCCGGGCGGCAACAGCCCAAAGCCTTTTCGAAACCGCGACCGGCTCCAGAAAATCCGTCTCCGCAGGCGGCCTCCGCCGAAGCATCAGGACATCTGCTGCTTGAGCTTCAGAATCCGCCTCCACGACGCCTCAAGCCGGGCACGGGAAATGGTTCCGTCCTCGACGGCCCGGACGATGACGGCCTGAACCTTGGCGACGATAGCGGGATCATACTCCAGATTATTGCCGAACAGCAGGATGTCCGCTCCGGCCCCGATGGCCCGAAGCACCACTTCCTCCAGCGTGTATTCGGCGGCGATGGCATCCATTTGCAGGTCATCCGTCACCACCACACCGTCATATCCCAGACGCCCGCGCAGCAGCCCGTTGATGACGGAAGGCGACAGCGTGGCCGGAAAGGCGGGATCGAGCCCGGCGTGGAAAAGGTGCCCCGTCATTACCATACGCTGCCCCGGACGCCCGAGCGCGGAGCGGTACGGAGACAGTTCGCGCTCGCTCCATGTCGCGCTGATGTCCGTGACCCCTTTATGCGAATCCGCACGCGCACTGCCGTGTCCGGGAAAATGCTTGAAAACAGCTACGATGCCCGCGTCGTTCAGGCCATCCGCAAAAGCCGCCCCATGCGCGGCGACGGCCTGCGGATCAGCCGAAAAACTGCGTCCGAGACGGCCTATGGCCGGGGAAGCGGGATACACATTCACATCCAGTACGGGCGCGAAATTGAGATTGACCCCGAGCTCCCGCAACATGCGGCCCATGTCGAGGGCCGTGCGGCGCGTGGCATCGGGCGTGCCCCGGCCCAGCTCCGCGGCCGAAGGGTACGCCGGAAAACCGTCGCCCGGCTGGAAGCGGGCCACCTTGCCGCCTTCCTGATCCACGGCGACAAAAAGCGGATGCCCCGCAGAGGCCCCTCGCAGCGCGGCGGTCAGCCGTTTCACTTGCGCCGCATCGCGGATATTGCGAGGGAGCTTGGCGTTGCGCGCATCCCGTTTGAACAGGATCACCCCGCCCAGGTGGCGGGTCTGAATATCTCTAAGGATAGCTCCGCATTCCTCAGGCTCCTGCCCTTTGAAACCCACGAGCAGCATCTGCCCGGCCATTTCTTCGACGGAAGGGGCGGCAAACGCGGCGGCACCTCCCCCAAAGCACAGGAAAAAGCCGCACAGGACAAGGCAGCCCATTCGCCAGAGCCGAGCAACTCTAAGACACGCGTGCAGAAACATATTGCTATCCAAGTGAATTTACGCCAGAAAAAGACCTGCCGTCCGGGCACGCCGTCACGATTTCCCGTGATCTCCAAGGGCCTTCGGGTCCGTGTCGCCGGGCTTCTTCGAAGGTGCCGCTTCCACGGTATATTCGTCAGGGGACAGCTCATACGTGTCGGGATCGTCCCGGCGCACACGGTCGGCATTCCCCGTCCCAGCTCCGGGAATGTTGGTATAAATGATAAACCGGCTGCCGTCCTCACCGTACTGCACGTTCTTGCGGGCCCGGCGCATGGCCAGCCCAAACACGACGAACAGCACCAAAAACACAAAAAAGGCGACGACGATCCCCACGGTGGCAAGCAGGAACACAAGCCCCGCCACCACCACGGACGTAACGCCGGCGATGATCCATCTCAAAAAATCAGGCATGGGAGAATACTCCAATCGGTTGCGTTGACTCCTCTGTTTTAGGGAGATAAAGCCTCCACCACGAAATGACAAGCCCGCCTTCCGATCCTCTTTGCCGCAAAGGACCCTCAAATGGTATCGCACGACCTGCTCAAACGCTTTTCCGCCGGATTCCAGCGCTTCCAAAAGACATGGTATTGTCCTGAAAACAATATTTATGAAGACCTCCGCGTCGGCCAGCATCCCTACGCCCTCGTCATCGCCTGCAGCGACTCCCGGGTTGACCCTGTCCTGCTCCTTGACGCGACGCCCGGCGATCTGTTCGTCATCCGGAACGTCGCCAACCTTGTCCCTCCCTACGAGCCGGACTCCCATCACCACGGCGTCAGCGCCGCGCTGGAATACGCGGTCCGCCACCTGCACATCGGCCACATCATGGTCATGGGGCACGCGAAATGCGGCGGCTTTACCAGCCTGCTTGAAGCTTCGCACAGCGACGACGAATTCCTCAACATCTGGATGAACCTCGCCTGCCGCGCCAAGGCCGAGGTGGACAGCTCCCTGCCCGGGGCCGATCCTGACGAACGGCAACGGGCCTGCGAAATGTGGGGCGTGCGTTTCTCGCTGGACAACCTCATGGGGTATCCGTGGATCAAGAGCGCCGTCGATGGCGGCGAGCTGCTCCTGCACGGCCTGTACTTCGATATGGGCTCAGGCGAACTGCTCTACTTCGACGCGGAAAGCGAAACCTATGTGCCGATGGTCAATGCCTGCGCTTCCGGCACCTCATCCGTGAAGAGGCGATAGAGGATTGGAAATTGGGGAAGGAAGATGGGCTCTTCCTGAATGAGAAGCCCTCTCCTTTTCCAAACCTGCCAACGGAACCCATCCCTCTCCCACCGGAGGCTTTTTCCCTTATCGAATCCCTGCCCCCGGTTCCGGGGAACGCCGTAATCCGTCACCGCGATCTTATGAGGCGCGAGGTGTGGTGCCGAGGTACGCACGGGCGGGCCCGATAAAAAATAGTTACATCTCATGTAAGGTTGCCGGTATGCTCCGGACGGGCCCCCATTGTGGGGGCCCGCCACGGCGTTCCGTGGCTCACGTCCTATCTGGGAGAAAAAACTATGCGTACCGCCTCGTTGACTGTCCTTGCGCTCGTTGCGGCGTTTTTGTTTTCCGTCCTGCCCGCTCAGGCCGCTATGGATCACGGCTCCGGCGCCGCCCACTATTCGGATCGAGCCTTCCTTTCCGGCATGATCGCGCACCATGAGGGCGCGGTGGATATGGCCAAAGTCTTCCTTGCAACCCCAAAGAAAGAGCAAGATCCTCAGGTTACGGCATGGGCCGACGACGTGATCAAGGTGCAGGAAAAAGAAATCGCCGAAATGAAGGATCTGCTGAAGCCTCTCGGCGGCATCGAAGAATCGGCCTATGCGCCCATGAAGAAGGCCATGCAGCACATGCTCGAAGAGGGCAAGAATCTGGGCGCGAACATGCGTTTTGTGGAGCTCATGCTGCCGCACCACGCGATGGCGCTGGAAATGTCCGTCCCCGCCCTTCTCGGCTCCAACAATCCTCAGATCCTCAACCTCGCTGAGAACATCATTATCAGCCAGGCCAAGGAAATGCGCCAATTCAAGGCGTGGATAGCCGAACATCACAAGAAGTAGCTTCGTATACGAATATTTATTTCGAAAACGAATCTTTTCCATTCCCCTCCAACAAAAAAATCGACACGAAAACGTCACAACACAACCTATTTTGATCTCAGCATAAAGACGCTTGCATACCGGTCAGCAAAAGAAAAGGATCGGTGTACAAGCGTCTTTTTTCGCGCTAGCTTCCCGCGAAAAAAATGGGGGGGCTTCATGTCTTTCGAAATCATTCTTCTCATACTGCTTGCCGCTTTGCTCCATGCTTCATGGAATGCCGTCATCAAGGGCGGCTCCAACAAGCTCTATGAAACGGGGCTCAACTGCTTCGGCGGAGGCGTCGGCGTTTTGTTCATCGTCCCTTTCCTCCCCTTTCCGGCGCTGGAAAGCCTCAAGTTCCTGGCCGGCTCCTGCACCGTCCATATCGCTTACTACCTCTGTATCGCCGTAGCCTACCGCAATGTGGACATGTCGTTCGCCTATACCATCATGCGCGGCACGGCCCCGCTCCTGACGTCCGTTTTCATGCTCCTTTCCGGCCATGAAATGCCGCTTGCCGGGTGGCTCGGCATCCTGTGCCTGTGCGCCGGCGTCCTTACCCTGACCCGCGACAACATTAAGAACGGCAAGTTCAACATCAACGGCGCGCTGGCCGCCGTGGGAACCGCCGTCGTGATCATGGGCTACACCCTTTTCGACGGCTACGGCGCCCGGGCCAGCGGGAATCCCATCAGCTACGTATGCTGGCTCTACGTCATCAACACGTTCCCCATCAACGTCATCCTGCTGCTGAGACAGCGCAAAACCTACATCCCCTATTTCTGCAACCGCTGGAAACACGGCCTGTTCGGCGGCCTGTGCAGCCTCGGCTCCTACGGCGTAGCCCTTTGGGCCATGACCAAGGCCCCCATAGCGATGGTCGCGGCCCTGCGTGAAACATCCGTCATTTTCGGTATGCTCCTCGCCGTATTTTTCCTTGGGGAAAAATTTTCCGCGGTCAAACTCCTTGCCGTCGTCCTCGTCGCTACCGGTATTTTCTTCATGCATTAAAATAAATTCTCCCCGCAGCTACATACACCCAACCGGCCTTGCCAATACTTCCACACAACGGGACGCCCACCGCGCAGCCTCCCCACCAATCGAAAGTCTTTGAAAGGGGAAAGGAAGGGGGAAACGTTCTTCAGAACGTTTTCCCCTTCCCTCCCCCGGTATCCTATACACCTCTCCGCAAAAGGTTGACAGCAAGAGCCGAAGGCCTCACAACAACCGGATCGGTTTTGACGCCCATAACCTTAACCCCCATAACACCCTATGAGTTTCCCAGAACTGTTCGCCATTGCCGTTGCACTGGCCATGGATGCTTTCGCCGTGTCGGTCTGTGCGGGCTGCGCCCTCAAACGGGTGACGGCCGTGCATTTTTTGCGCCTTTCGCTGACGTTCGGCTTTTTCCAGTTCCTGATGCCCGTGATCGGATGGGCCCTTGGCTTGACCGTGCGCGGATTCATCGAATCGTGGGATCACTGGATCGCCTTCGCGCTGCTGGCATGGATCGGCGGCAACATGATCCGGGGCGGCGGAGACGATTCCGAAGACGGGGAAAGCTGTTCGGTTGATCCCACCAAAGGACGCAAGCTGCTCATCCTCGCGGTGGCGACCAGTATCGACGCCCTGGCCGTGGGGCTTTCCTTCTCGCTCCTCAACATAAACGTATGGGGGCCGTCCACCCTGATCGGCGTGGTCTGTGCCGTCATCACGGCCCTTGGCCTGCTGGCGGGAAAAGGGCTCGCACATGCGGACATTTTTGGCCGGCGCGCCGAACTTGTGGGCGGCTGCGTCCTTATCGGCATCGGCCTGAAAATCCTTTATGAGCACGGCGTACTGAGCTGACGCCCTAACGCTCTTTCCGCGAACGGCCGCAAAGGAGCGGCCATTTCCCCGGAGTGTTTTCATGACTACCGAAACCGCGCACCACGAAGCGCATTCCGAAAAACAACACGCGGCCCTCTCGTCTTTGTTCTGGGCGCTGTTCCTGACGCTCATCAAGCTCGGAGCCGGGCTCGCCACCAACAGCCTCGGTATCCTTTCCGAGGCCCTGCACAGCAGCCTTGACCTTGTAGCCGCGGGCATCACCTTCTTCGCCGTCCGCGTCGCGGCCCGCCCCGCGGACGAGACCCATCCCTACGGCTACGGCAAGATCGAAAACCTTTCCGCGCTGGCGGAAACGGTCCTGCTGCTCGTCACCTGCGGCTGGATCGTGCACGAAGCCGTCAACCGGCTCTTCTTCGACGCCCCCGAAATCACCCCCTCATGGTGGGGCGTGATCATCATCCTCATTTCCCTGCTCGTGGACGTCAACCGGGCCGCCATGCTCCGCCGCGTCGCCCAAAAGCACAAAAGCCAGGCGCTGGAAGCCGACGCCCTGCATTTCACCACGGACATCTGGTCCTCCGGCGTCGTGCTCATCGGCCTGCTTTGCGTGCAGGCCAGCGAATACCTTCCGGCGGACAGCTCTTTCCGGGGCATTTTGCATATGGCGGACGCCATCGCCGCGCTGTTCGTTTCGGGCATCGTCGTCGTTGTGGGCTTCCGGCTCTCCCGCCGGGCCGTGACCATGCTGCTTGACGGGGGCGGCAAGGAACATTCCGAGGCCCTGGAACAGGCTCTCGCCAAGCAGCTCCCCCTCTGCCGGGTGCGCCGCCTGCGCGTGCGCGAAAGCGGTGCCGACGTGTTTATGGACATCACGGTCGAAGCCCCCGCCACCCTGCGCCTCGACGCCGCACACGACGTATCCTGCGTGATTGAGGACATCGCGCACGAAATCGTACCCTCCGCCGATATTACCGTACACGTCGAACCCGCGCAGGAAGAAACGGAAAGTATGCTCCAGCTCGTCCGCACGGTTGCCGCCGCGCACAAGCTTTCCGTCCACAACCTGATCCTTTCCGAACAAAGCGGAGGGCTCCTCGTGTTTCTGCATGTGGAGGCGTCTCCGGATATGACGCTGCGCGAAGCCCACGAATACGTCGTGATGTTCGAGAAAGCCCTCGGCAAGCGCCTCAACACAACCCGCATCGAAACGCACATCGAGCCGGAAGATCGCCTCTGCGCTCCGGAAAACGCCCTGCCCTTCGACGCGGATCTCCATTATGTGCGCGCCGCCGTGGACAGCATACTCCCGGAATTTCCGATGGTGTCCAATGTGCACGACCTGCGCCTGACGCATATGGGCGGGACGCCGCTGGTCAGCTTCCACTGCATCATCGACGGCGATCTGTCCCTTGCCGCCGCCCACGATGTCGCCACGGACATGGAACGCCGCCTCCGCACCTGCGCACCCAAGCTCGACCGCATCCTCATCCACACCGACCCGTCCGCCCTTATCGTCATGCCTGAGGAGAGATAGCGGCGCTTGCCTTTTAACCTGTTTGGGAAAGACGAAAGACAGACGACAAAAAACGGAGGACGCAGAAACGTCCTCCGTTTTTCATTCAGGAAAGCTGGGAGCAGGGATTCAATAAGGCCAAAGTGTTGCTGGAGGGGGCCCGGGGAGGGAGCACTTTTTCAAAACGCCCCCCTCCGCTCCTCTTGAAAAACTTACACGACCCCGTGCTCGCCGGGGCGCTCGTATTCCACCTTCTTGCGGGCCACCATATACTGGCGGGTATCGCCGAGCAGGAGCAGGATCGGGTTGGAGACGAAGACGGAAGAGAACGTACCGATAAACACGCCGAGGCTCATGGTCAGCGCGAAGTCGTGGATCGCACCGCCGCCAAGGATAGTCAGGCTCAGGGCGGCGATCAGGGTCGTCGCCGAGGTCATGATCGTACGGCCAAGGGTCTGGTTCACGCTCAGGTTGATGATGTCGGCCAACGGGGCGGGGTTGTCCTCCGGCTGGTTCTGGAGGTTTTCGCGGATACGGTCATACACGATGATGGTGTCGTTGAGCGAGTAGCCCACGAGCGTCATCAGCGCCGCGATGATGTTCAGGTCGATCTCTTTGCCCATCATCGCCAACAGCCCCAAGGTGATCAGGACGTCGTGCAAAAGCCCCACGATGGCGCCGAGGGCATAATTCAACTTGAGCTTCCAAGAAATGAGCAAGGTCAGCGCCAAGGCACCGATCACCCGGTATACCATGTCCATCCCGAGGAAGCCCATGACGTACATGGCCGAACCGAGAACCGCCGCCATGAGCGCGGCGATCATCCAGCGCTGTTCGAAGCGCCCGGAAATGTACACGGTAATCAGCAGGATGGCGAAATACATGGCCTCAAGCGCCGCATTCCGCAAATCCGCGCCGACCTTGGGCCCCACCATCTCCAGACGCTGGATGCTGGCCGGGTTGCCGGCAAAACTCTTTTCCAGCGAGGAAAGGATATTGCTGCGGATGCCTTCGCTGGTCAGGTTCGGCGTGGAAAAACGGACCAGATAATCGCGCCCGTCCTCGCCGTACTGCTGGATAGCCAGACCGGGCAGTTCCATCTCGGCCAGCGATTTTTTGATATCTTCGTCGGCCACCGGCTTTTCAAATTGAAGCTGGACCGCCGCGCCGCCGGCAAAGTCGACGCCATACCGCAGGCCGCCATTCATAAAAATGGTGATCAGCCCCACCAAAATAAGAAGCGCAGACAGACCGTAGGCATAATGCCGCATACCTACGAAATCTATTTTTGTCTGCTTGCTGAATATATGAAGACTCATGCCAGAACTCCTCGTATCTTAAAGCTCGAGATACATCCAACGACGGATACGCACCAGCCGGGCGGCTAGATGCTGAGCTTCTTCCCGTCGTTTCCACCAAGCCAGAGCCCAAACGCCGTGCGCGAGACGAAAATGGCCGTAAACATGGACGCCACGATACCGAGGCTCAAGGTTACGGCGAATCCCCGCACGGGGCCGGTGCCAAACTGATACAGGATGGCGGCGGCAATGATGGTGGTCAGGTTGGAGTCCACAATGGAAATGGTCGCGCGATCAAACCCCACGGCCACGGCCTCAAGCGGTTTCAGGCCTTGCCGTATCTCTTCGCGGATACGTTCAAAAATAAGCACGTTGGCGTCCACGGACATGCCGATGGTCAGCACGATGCCCGCAATGCCCGGCAGGGTCAGGGTCGCGCCGAAGACGGCGAGCCCGGCCATGAGCATGGTGATCGTGAAGACCAGCATGACGTCGGCCAGCAGCCCGGCCAGCCCATAGTACAACGGCATCACGACCATGACGGCGATGCCGCCCACCGCGGCGGCCAAAATGCCGCTCTCGATGGACTCCTTCCCGAGGGAAGGGCCGACCGTGCGTTCTTCAAGCACGGTCACGGGCGCGGGAAGCGAGCCAGCACGCAGCACGATGGCAAGGTCCTGCGCCTCGGTGGGCGTGAAACTGCCGGTGATGCTGGCCTTGCCGCCGCCGATGCGGCTCTGGATGGTGGGGGCGCTGTGCACCTTGCCGTCAAGCACGATGGCCATACGCTTATGGATGTGCTCGCCGGTGATGCGCTCAAACATGGCCGCGCCGCGCGAGTTGAAGGAAAGCCCGACGCTCGGCTTGTTGTCGCGGTTGTCGAAGGTGGGACGGGCATCAGCCACGTCCTCGCCGGTCATGAGCGGTTCCTTGTCCAGCGCGATCATGCTTTCGGAGGTCGAACCGTCGGGACGGACCGTCACCATGGGGAACAGGGCCACACCGGGAGGCAGGATACCCTGCGGGTTCACGTCGTCGCGCACGAGGTGGAACGTCAGCTGGGCGGTTTGGCCCACAAGCTGGATGGCGCGCTTGGAATCGGTCAGGCCGGGCAACTGGATCTGAATGCGGAAATCGGCCTGCTTGCGGATATCCGGTTCGGCGACGCCGAACTGGTCGATACGGTTGCGGATGGTGCGGACAGCCTGATCAAGGGCCATTTCCTCGATCTTCGCTTTGGCGGCGGGCGTAAAGGCCGCCGTAAAACGCAGCCCTCCGCCTTCCACCTGTGTGGGCGAGTCAACGGCAAGCTGCGGAAAATCTTTGGAGAGCAGCTCCTGGAGCTCGGTCCGCTGTTCGGCTCTGGGCAGCAAAAATTCAAGGCGATTGTCCGGGGTCAGGCGCGAGCGCAGGACGGTGATCCCCTTTTCGGAAGCCTGAGCGCGCAGCTCCTGCCCGGTCAGCGAAAGGGAATTGCTTACGGCTTTGTCCACTTCCACGCCAAGGGTCAGGTGCATCCCGCCCTTCAAGTCAAGCCCGAGGCTTATCCGCGCGTCTGGCAGCAGATTGCCCAGAGACGATCCGCCGACGCCCGGCAGGCTCGGCAACACATAAACGATGCTGGCCAACAAAACCAGCAGCGAGACGACTATCCGCCAACTCAACGATTTCATGGTGTTCCCCTGAGAGCATCAGATTCGGCCCATCCGCCCGCCCCCCGGCCGGATCTGCACTGTCGTTATGCGTACGGCCCCTGTTTTCCCCGATGAGGCCATACGGCGCGGAACGCTCCGCGCATAAAATGAAGAAAGGCAGACATACGCCCGCCGGGATCGACGGAACGCATGTCTGCCGGCAAAGCAAAAGAACCTACTTCTCTTCCTTCACGGCCTTGGAACGGGGATCCATCACGCTCACGACATAGGCGCGGCCGAGGCTTACCGTGGTGCTGCCGAGATCAATGGAGAGGATGTCGCCGTCGATGTCCACGACACGGCCCACGAGGCCGCCGGTGGTCAGGACCTGATCACCCTTCTTCAGAGCTTCCAGCATGGCTTTATGCTGCTTGGCGCGTTTCTGCTGGGGACGGATGAGCAGGAAGTAGAAGATGGCGAGCATGGCGATAAGAGGAACAAACTGCATGAGGGCGTCAGCGCCGCCAGCCTGACCGGCACCGGCCGTACCCATCGCATGAGCAACAGAAGCAAACATGAGGCCTCCTGGGGCAAAAAGGGGTTAAAGACATAGTGAAAGAAGGCCCATAATTACGGCTAGGGCCACAAAATCCATATACTATAGCGTCTATCCAAGCTTGGCAAGTACGGAAATCCCCGCAGCACAAGCTATTCGGGCTTGCCGGACACCGTTTTTTCAAACGCCCCCGACTTCCAGATATAACGCACAGATTTGGCTACAGGCACGTCGACGAGGCCCGCAGGCCCCCAGAAGAGCGGCCGTACATCCAATCCGTCATCTTCAAGGCAGAACATGAACGCCGGGGAAACATCCGCCGCAAGCCGCTGCCCTGAGGCCAAAAAATCGGAAAGCTGCGGGTCATCCGGCGGATTGGCCGGCACGAATCCACCGGTGGCGTCTTCCTGCCAGAGCTCAAGGG
>ERZ894240.597-NODE-597-length-33396-cov-9.552533_pt1 | contig 33396 bp, 30 predicted proteins | sample MGYA00380298_ERZ894240 | MGnify/ENA primary metagenome ERZ894240 (study PRJEB32331, sample SAMN06328419) | human gut metagenome | biome: human gut microbiome; feature: stool | host: Homo sapiens | collected 2014-06-27 ... | reverse complement strand
GAATATGAAAATAGCCATTGAAGCACAGCGCATTTTCCGCCCCAACAAGCATGGAATGGATTTTGTTGCTCTTGAAACAATTCGGGAACTACAAAAAATGGATCATGAAAATGAATATTTCATTTTTGTCAGTCCCGGTGAAGACAAGTGTCTGGAAAGTTCCGATAACGTACATATCATCGAGCTGAAATGCCCTACTTATCCATTGTGGGAACAGGTAGCACTCCCGCGTGCAGTAAAAAGCATCAAGCCCGATTTGCTGCATTGCACCAGCAACACGGCTCCTCTACACTGCCCTGTGCCTCTGGTTCTAACATTGCACGATATAATCTATCTGGAAAAGCGCCAGTCGTCCAGCCTGTCGTGGTATCAAGAGATGGGATGGCATTATCGCCGGTTAGTCGTTCCGCGCATACTCCCCAAGTGCGAGAAAATTATTACCGTTTCGCAGTTCGAACGGAAACGGATTCTTGAAGCGTTACATCTGCCGGAAAAGCAATTAGTAGCTGTATATAACGGGTTCAACAGTCATTTCCATTTGCAGCCCAAAGCTCCGGAAATTACCCGGAAATATATCGATGCAGACGAATATCTGTTTTTTCTAGGAAACACGGATCCGAAAAAGAATACTCCGAGAGTACTGAAAGCGTACAGCGGATATTTGAAAAAATCGGCAAAGAAGTTACCATTACTGATTGCCGACCTTAAAGAAGATGCCATTGACCGGATATTGGAAGAAGAAAAGATGATGGATATCAAAAGTTATCTCAGCTTCCCCGGCTACATTGAGAATACCGACCTTGCAGCGCTCTACAGTGGTGCATTCGCATTTCTATATCCCTCACTTCGCGAAAGTTTCGGTATCCCGATGCTGGAAGCGATGGCTTGCGGAACACCAATCATTGCAGGAAATACTTCAGCAATGCCCGAAATTGCAGGTGATGGGGCTTTATTGGTTGATCCATTCAGTCCCGAAGATATCACAGCAAAAATCTTGAAACTAGAAAATGACGGGACATTCTACCAGCAACAAGTGGAATACGGGCTTAAGCGCAGCCAGATGTTTTCGTGGAGAAACACAGCAGAATCGTTATTGAGTATATATAAGGAACTTTCTTTATCAAACATCTGCCCCGTGTCTAAGTAAAACTCACCGGAAAATAACCTAAGAAATGATAAAACGAGAAAAGACTTGTGACAAGTATTTATGTACTCGGTCACAAGTCTTTCTATAGAGTACATTACATTTTTGAGCAGAATTCTTTCACTTCGAAGCACGGACACGCTTTAATCCACTCTTCGGGTTCGATCTCTCCGTTTCCGTTCAGGTCCGGACTTAGATCCCGATGTCCGCACACCCGGCAACCGGGATAGTCGCGCAGGAGTGCAAGGATCAGCACCCGCATCGAATGAATCTGCCATTCGGTACGTGTATCGGCGGGATGACCGTGGCAGTCAAGTCCGCCCTCATAACAAATGCCAATACTGTTCTGGTTATACTATTTAACCCTATTTATGTATCTTGTTACTATAATCAATAAAAAAGCCGATTACCATTTCTGATAATCGGCTATGAAATATGCACTTTTAAACTTTGGTTACATAACCTATGGTTTTAAGTGATTAAACTTTTATTTACCTAACTCTTTATTTATTGCATCCTTCAAAAAGCTTTTTACATTTTCCTCTCCAGTTATCCCTTCAATTCTTTGTATGGTAGTTTCTGAAATTTTGGACAATGCTTCACAAACAGGCTTGTAACCCATTTCGCTTGATAAGTCTATGACGACATTAATAGCATAGTTCTTAGCAACAAATTTATCTGTAAAATTAGACATAGCATCCAAAAAAGTTCTAGCTCTTTCAAAGTTATACTCTATATTTACAGTTTCACCTTTCATTAGCTTACTTAATTTTTTTGAGGTAAACTTGTGCTTATCCCAACATAAAATAAGACTAATTGTACTAATCGGAAATCCTCTTAAAGATAAGGAGTTTGCAAATTGCAAAAGTTCATTCTCTGGCTTAGCCAGAGTAGCACCAGCAATATAATCCTCACCTTTCCACTTTTCTACTTCGACATTAGCTTCTGCTAACAACTCTTTTGTTGAAGCTTTAGCATAGCTTTCAAAAAGATATATTTCTTCATCAGAAACACTTTTCTCTATTGCTGCTGAATATCTATGTTGCCCGTCAACAATAACAATATATTTGTCAGCTTCTTCACTAGGAATAGGCTTTCCGTCACTTGTCATTAATGAGCAACCGTCTTTAACAGCTTTTGTGCCTTTGACATACATCAATGGTACAAGAATACCATATTTATCAATAGATGCAGTCTTAGACTTTACATTTTTATTAGACACTTGTCTGTTTCCTTGAATGAAACAAACGTTAATACTAGCATTCTTAATATCTTTTAATGTAGATATATTCATGAAAATATTGTTTTTAATAAAAAATAGACGTTGTGTCTCTGTCTTAAAAAGGTTACAGGTCACGAGTTACCCCAATGGATAACATTTAAAGTGCTTTTGACACAATAAAGCGTTGCTGCTAGTGACCTTTTTAAGTTAAGCATTTCAAAGAGCGCATATTTCGGGGTGCAAAATTACATATTATTTACAATATAACAAGACTAAGGATAAAAAAACAGCAAATGAATTTCTTCAAATGCTGTTTTACTCAATATTTACTAATAATTCATTTGTTTATTATTATATCATACCAATCTTTTAGTCTTATTGGTTCATTTAAAATAGCTTACTCAACTCCTCCAAAGTACAAGGAGTGCCTTTTCGTATTTATCATTTTTCATAATGCATAAAATAAGGATATTCTTGCATTAATAATATGATTAACATAGGTTCTTCCCATTCAATATCTAAAATTCCTTCTTGATACCATTTCCATACATTTTTACCCGATTTATCATTTTTCCAAACTTCCATATTGAATTTGAATTCTGGAATAACTCCCTCTAATACGAGTTCTTTATATAGTATATTCATTGCCTCCATATTTCGGTTATAGGAGTATTGCCTTAATATTCTATATAGTATTTTATAATTAATGTTTTCTTTCATTTATCATTCTCCTTATTGTTTAAAGTCCCCACTCCAATAGGTAAAATAGTCTTGTATATATCTTTATTATTCCAATCTGGTGGTTGTAATTTACTAGTATCGCCTTTTTATAAATCTTAGAAAATAATCATATCTTTGCATAGATAATCATAAACATAGCCCCTCGCAAACATTATGAGATAATTAATAGTCCACGAGATTAATTAGTTATTCACGGTTCTAGCGGGAACTGGATTACTTTTATTTCTACAAAGTTACTAATTTTTAATAAGTTAACCCAATGATATGTGTTAAAATTAGTTACCACGCTTAATTGTTTAATATCTTTGTAAGCTCTTTTAAATTATGTTCTAAAACCTTCCTATTGGCAATAACCCCAACCTCATTAACTATTATTGCATCTAACTCCGCATTATCTGGATTATCTGCTAAATACTTGTACTCTTCTATCATATCCCAATTTAAATGTGGGACAGTTAATATAAACGAGACTTCTTTATTTATCCCAAGTGAGCAAGCTGCATCATAGGGATGCTTTGATGTTATATAAATCCATTTGTTCATATTTATTCATTTCTTATATTCTTGGAAAGTCATCTATTATTGGTCCTCCACCTAATTCATTCAATATCTCTCTTGGAATATACTTAATAGGTTCCCAGTCAGACCTATCATTCTCTCTTCTAAAAGCGTATTCGCTTTCCTTATCGTAACATACCATTATAGTACTGTTCCCGTTCCTAAACAGTGCCATAACATTAACCTGCTTATTTTCTATAGTTATTGCTCCACATTTTAATATAGGATGCTTTTGCACTCTAGTCCATTTATTTGTTTCATTCATAGCCATTAATCAAAGTATTAATTGTAGGAATACCTAACGCAGATATTCCCCATATTTTATTAGTAAGATTGCTCTTCAATGCTTCATAAGACGCCGCCTTATTTCGTCCATAGATAGAAGCTATAAGCTGTAATCTGACATCATTTAGTATATCGACATCAGTAATTTGAAATATATCCTCTGATACAGGATTGTTAATTATTTTTCCGTCAAAACTTCTATCTACAGACTTCTTATATTTCTCAAATGGAATCCTACTAAAATAAGCCTTAATTTCTGTAGGCTTAGAGAAATAATTATAAATTTGCTTTTCTATCTGTGGATAATCAGCGGGATTATTCATATCTAATCCTCTAATTTGCTTTACATAGTCAACTATCGACTTATTGTCTGTTGCTCTCTGAATCCACTTATGAAACGGAAGTTTATCATTCGGATTTAATAGTGTTTTTAAATAATCAGTACTCATAAGAGAACTCATGGCTCTATCTATACCATGACTATTTTCGTGAGCAACAGGCTCTAAATCTATTATTGTTTCTCCAGGTTTTAAGTTATAAACATTCTCCTGGTGCTTAAATGGAACTCCACCTAAAGACGGCTCAACATCATCTGCAACTTTATTAACTGCATTAAAATTTTTGTCAGGCTGACCTAATTTAGTCTTTATTCCGTTCTTAATAAATTCATCTACTGCGTCTCTGTAAGACGGAGCGACCTTATTAATTCTATCAGCCACAGTCTTATTTTGTAAGTAGAGTCGATATAAATTCTCCTCTTCTTTTATCCTATTCATAATCTGATTATAATTATCGAAATTTATCTTACTATGTATATTGATGTCGTTGAGACTACCATATTTTTGATGTCTTGTAGAACTGCTCTTCCCAAATCTAATATTGGGATTAACCATTCCACCAACAAATCCACCTATCAAAGCTCCTTTATTCCCTGCTACTTGCTTACCGATACCAGCTCCAACTAGTGAACCTGCCATAGATGTTGCAGTAGCAACAGGATTAGCAACACCTATTCCAGTTGCAAAGGTACTCATTGCTGCTGACTTATTAAAGTCAAACATAGCACTAGCATTATCTTTAGTAATTTTAGCATTGGTAAATGGTGCAGACCAGTTCCAAGTATGCTGATTACCATAAAGATTTTCATTCTTAGCTCTATCAGCTTTGATTTGTCTTGATACTTCTTTCTCCCATTCACTTCTATTATCTTGACTTATTTCAGAATAAGTTGGAGTATATTGTTGCTTTATAGGCTCTTGAATTTGAGGTCTATAATCTTTAATGGCATCTCTCCTCTGAATCCCACTAGAAGGGTTCTGATACTTCAATATCCCACCTCTCTTTAAGTACTTATTGAGAGATAAAGTTCCATTCAAATTTCTTCTGTAAGAATCTTTATCTGCACTATAATTATATCCTCCAGAATTATTTCCATGTAATCTATCTATAAAGTCATTAGTATCTTTAGCATCTAGAGCTTTATATCTATCATTCAGTACTTTTACTTTATAATTAGCATAGTCTTTTAGATTATCAAAGTCTATATAATCAAATCCGTCTTTGTATCTGCTCTTCTTATATTTGGGAGCTATCGAATCACCTGGATGTTTAATTCCACTTAAGTTAAACCCTCTTTCACCTCTAGGGTCTAATCCATAATTACTTTCCAATGCTGCTTGCCTTACTAAATTATTAAGATTAGTAATGGGCAATCCATTTTCTTCCAATGCTTCTTTAAAAATAGGAGTCATTACACTTGCAAATTCTTCAAACTTATTCTCTGTACTCCCGAATTTATGGGAATAATCTAGAGAAGACTTCTTTCCTTCTAATAGCTTATTGATAAAAGGATTAACACTTCCAGATAAGAATGAAGTTGCAACACTAGGAGCATATTCTTTAGCAACATCTACAACATTAATAGGTTCCTTAGGTTCTTCTTTAGGAAGAAAACTCTTAACTTTATTAATAGCTTGAGTTACTATTCCGTCTTGTGCTTTAATAATACCGCCATTCTCTAACTGTTCACTTTGAGTAGGTGTAGTTTCTGGTTTAGGTTTATTAGATTTATATCTACTCCAATCAAAGCCAATTAGTTCTTCATTATGAGCATCTGATTTCTCTTGTCTAAATCGTCTTAATATTCTGGCTTTTAACTCTCCTGCATTTTGCAGCTTTGGAATCTTCATTCCTACTTGAGCTTTAGCTATTTGATTATAGACGTTAGATAATGCTTTCTTATAATTGGGGTCAGTTGCATATCCACCTTTAACTACTCTATCAATAAAGTCTCCAGTGAAGGCATTATATCTTTTATTATTTAATAATGATACATGATAATTAGCATAATCATCTATATCTTTAAAGTCTCTAAAACTGTCATTTATATAGACACCAATGAAAGATATATCTTCAATTCGTAACACCATTGTTTTTATTACTTATTTATTGAGATATATTTGAATATATTGGGTAAAAGCTTCTCTACCTCTTTTCTTCTTGAATCTGTATATTGCAACTTCATTGTTACAATAACCTCACGTTCATAAGCCTTTTTACAAATAGCTTTACTATAAAAACATCTACCACCCTTAGTATTGCCTTCAATGATATAACTATGTTCTGTAATATCTTTCTTGACAATTCTATTGCCTTGTTCTATTTCTGTATCAATCATTATATCAAACCATTCATGAAGCGAATAATCATCTTTAAAAACATCGAAGTAAGTAGCATACACATTCAAACAGATTGTACTATCTTCATTTACGAAATGATTGCCATTGCCTAAATCAGATTCTTCTCCATGCGTAAAGTTAGAGGGATATACCAAGAAATAATCAAAAGTCCTATTCCAATAAAACCTTGTATCATCATATTGGTATATCCCATTTCTGTAATCAATCAGTTTCACGTCTTTTACTCCTAATAAAGAATCTACCCATTGCAAATGCTTAGCTTCTGATATTTTCAAAGTAGGATGATTGTCATATATAAATAAACTGTCAATAGTAGCCTGTATATTACTATCCTTTTTACTAGTACAAGATAGTAATAACATTAATAGTAGTATGTAGATAGTTACTAACTTCATAATCATGAGCTTCTTGATTCTTGTTACTTGATAAGAATAAGGCATTTGATATATTTTATTTATGAATCTTATTTATATCAATAGTATCATATTCAGAAACGTCATCATACTTACCTTCTCCTATTTTCTGCAATCTATCTTTTATCCTTTTATACTGTCTAAATGAACAAGTTGAAGTATTTCTATCATAATCTATGATTTTAGCCTCTATCAGTTCTAATTCATTACATTTACTAAGCCTGTCATAACTATTCAAATCCACTCTTTTAACTAAGCCATATTTATAGTAACCACCATAGTAAGCACTTCCTGTTCTTTTGTGTATCGTTATAGTTTTATTTACAGAATCAAAATCTGAATTATAATTGCTGATTTTTCCTGTTGGATTAACAAATGGTGCTTCTGTCAGTTGCTTCACTTCATTATTGGTTATCTTGTAAACATCATAGGTATTACAATGTCTTGTACCACATCTCCAGTTATTGATAATTAATTCTTCTTCTCCGTCAAAATCCACATCAGAGAAAAAGAATGGTGAGTTATGACTCAAATACTCCTTTGTTAATTTAGGTAAATAATCCAATTCTAATATCATGTTATCTCTAACTTCTTGTTCGTTTACATAATAAAGAACACTGTCAGAAAAGCTTTCATTGTAAATATAGAATCTGTTATCTTCCTTTTCAAAATACAGTAGTGCATTTCCCCATATTTCAGTCTCCCTCTCTTTATCATAAGTATAGTTATACGGCAAACACATAACAGTTACATCATAGCCATTTACAGGTTGCCTGTACTTTATAAAAATACGTGGTTTAAAGCATTTAAGCTCATCATCAAACAAAGTATTATACAAAAACTTTGCACATTTCATAAAGTTAGCTACTGCTAACGAATCTTTCATATCCTGTTCACTTGATTGTTTTTTCCTATCACAAGATAAAACAGAACATAAGAAGATTGGTAATATGCAATATAAAATTTTCCTCATGGACTTTTTTCTAATTATTACATATAAGATAAATCGCCAAAACCACAACAGGAACGATGATATACAATGCTATTGCTCCTTCTTCAAAACTTCCATTTTCTTTACGTGGACAAGTTATATATGCTATTATTGCATAAATTACAATTCCTATTACTGCTCCCATAAGATTTAGTTAATATTTACTAGTATAAAAAGTATCTTTTGTGCAAATGTACTGTCCCTCCTTAGTTTTTTTATATTGAATCCAAAGTTTCTTAGCAATATCATTACAAGGGTCAACGACTTCTATCCAAACATTATATTTCATATCAACAGCTACTGAAGTAGTATAATTTATAATCTTATACTTCTTTTTTTGAGTTGTTCCATTATTAAAACAAGCAACTTCTTTCTGTTTAACTCTTTCCAATGCAAGATTAATGACTTCTTGCGGAACTTTAGGCGTAAAATCTAAGACAGTTCTTTTAGGGGACTGTGGAGATTGAGCCATTATTCCAATATTCGTAAATAGTGCAAAGACAAATAAAAATATATATTTTACCATATAAAGAACGAATTAATCATTAAAAATTTTCATTTCAACATAGAATGTCCCCAATAAAACCAATATCCAGTATAGCCATGATTCATCCCATATAAACATATTGAATCCCGCTAGTTCTTCTGCATCATACTGAAAAGATGGTTCAATAAATGCAATTCCAAAAATAGGAAGTGCCAATATAAAAAGTGCTATTCTTACTACTAACGCAACAAGTGCAGGTGCAAATATTGCTAATACTATTTTTCTTTCCATATTGTCTTGTATTTATAAATCTAGAGCTTTACTTTTAATGTTTATAAAAGAATAGTCTGTTAAATCAATATGTTTATCTTTTGAAATAAATAGAATCTCCCTCTTTTCGCCACTTTTGATATACCTTTCTGTTATATCTTTTGTTTCCTTAACCCATTCATTGTTAATATATTTATTTAAATGCAACTGTATTTCAACAACATCAATTGTATATTCTGTTGTATTTTTAATATAATATGCCTTGCCTTCAAATATCAAATGACCATTAGAAGGATTCATCTCTTCTTCAAATATTACGTAACTAGCTATATCATTTCGATACATTTCTTTTTTATCTTCAACTGTTGTAGAGGAAGAGTTTTGTGTTTTTTGATTGCACGAAGTTAAAATAACAAATATAATTAATAGGCAAATTTTCATATTCTGTAAATAATCTTTTTGTTAATAATTCAATTTGTAGTATAAGCTGCTCAAAAAATGAGTTGGCTACTTAAAAGATAGTAGCAAAAGTTGTTTCTTAATGTCTGATTTGTAGTTATTCGTTTTATGCATCCTGTCCCTTTAGATACTGTTATACAATAAAAAAGGTGTGGAACGTATTGTCTTATCTCATTCTCTGGCTCTCGCATTGCCTTTGGTACGGATAAAACAATAGCCCACACCAATATTGACAATATCTAAAGCCTTAAAGATATAAGGTAGGTATATATCAAATGGTGTGGTGCTATTGCTATCATCTTCGTACCTTTGTTCAAATTTGCGAGATTTGAGAATGGAAGATAATTTCAATAACACCTTTCGTAATATGTCCTTTCAGCCCCAACACATTAGGCATCTGAAATTGCCACAAAGTTACGAAAAGCGTTTGTAATAGCAAGAACTATTGTTTATTAAAAGTAGAGAGTTATCCCTTCTTTATAAATTTATGGTAGTGGAAAAATTCAAGACCACCCATATAAAAACTAAATCTCTGAATTTTTCCACCCCACCGATATTTCATGCTTATGTCTTTATAAACTGATTTTTTATCCGTTGAACGGTGGAAATACCAATACTTTGTAGCTTAGCTATATTTCTGATTGAATAGCCTTTTCTTAGTAAAGCAATGACTTCCTTATATTCTTCTTTCTTCTTATCATCCGTTTTGGTAGAACCTGTCTTTCTGCCAAGTTTACCACCTTTGGCAATATAATTCGCTCTACCACTATTCAAACGGTATTGGATATTGCTTCTTTCGATATTTGCCATTTCTGCAAGTACTGTCACCATGATAGAAGCTATTGGATTAACTTCCCCATTTGGTTGCAAAGTATATAAGCCCAAGTTCTGTATGTAAACCGATACTTTCGATTCATGCAATATATCCAAAGAGCGAAGAACCTGTAATGTACTTCTCCCTAATCTTGACAATTCAGACAAAAGTAGAATATTCACAGATTCACGTTTACAGTATTCCAAACACTCCCCTAAAATCTGTCTTTCCTCTATTTTCTTTGCACCTGAAATATGCTCCTGGAATATATTCACAATTTCTATATCCTGTGAAATAGCATATTTCTTTAAATCCTCTATTTGTCTGCTCGTGTCCTGTCTGTCATTACTTGACGAAACACGAGCGTATATTACGGCTGTTTTCATTTTATTCTTTGATTAAATTGATAACATGAAAGAATGTGTTCAAAGCAACTTTGCAGATTTATTTGAACACATTTCTATTTTGAACACTAACGAGGTTTATTCGCTTCTTCAATATCCCATAAGCCAACTAAAAGAATAAGCAAGATTAACGGAACACAACCTGTTATAAAAGACAATACCACCCAAAAGAGCCAAACAAGTATCTTATAATAAAACATGATTCTTTATTTTACGTCGTTAATAAAATAGGAGAATACCCATTTCTGAATATTCCCCTGTTTAATCAATCAATAAACCACTTATATTTAGTGTCTCCATGCAAAGCGGCATTTATTCCCGTTGCTATTTCGGTTGCATTTACCGCTCTATCCAAGAATGAATCTATATAACTGCTTTTATTTGCTCCTGTCAATAAATTATACAATTTCCACATACTAATATCATTCCCCAAACTCCCAAAGTTCTTATCATTAATATATGCTTTTGCAACTGTATTTATTTGTGAATCAGTGATGAGCATTTTAGGAATATCTTTCTGATAACCCTGTGGTAATGATTGATAAAGTCTCATTCTCCCAAGTAATTGGCAAAATTGATGTTCTGTAAGATATGAGTTATCAAGTGTTTGCAACAAATGTAGATGTTTTGCAGGTTGATAACTCTGAAACATTTCCAATACTGCTTGATATAAATCCCTTGTATTAGTAACTTCCAAACAGCTAAGAAAACCGTCTGTTGATACACACAAGTTTGTACAAACCTTACAAGTAAAGCCAATAAATACCTTAAACCTTTCAGCACCTTTCTTTGAATACAGATTTGTGTGATTATAAGCTCTCACACCACCAATAGTAAGAGTTAGCTTATTTCCGTTCACCGTTTCGTAAATCGTAGGAATCTGAATAATAAAAGCACATCTTTCGTAGTAGATAGTCTTATCACTTTCAAGAAGTTGATTTGCAGGTTTGTGTATTGCTTCGGGTATTCTCCCCTTGATAATGTGACTTACACGAATATCGGGCTTATCAATACTTTCACCACTGAAAAACGTATTTGCAGCGTCATAAACAGTATCAATAAATGCAGGGTGAGGAATTGTAAGTTCATTATCTTTAGCAAATACGGGTGTAATACAATCTTCTTTCAAATGTTGCATTGTTACCTCTAGCGTATTAGCTTCCAAGAAATGAGGATTCTCTTTTTTAACTTTTGGTTGTTCTTCGATTATTACCGCTTCTTCTGCATACTCACCAAAGTTACTTTCCCTTCTTACCTGTGGCACATTGCCAATAATTTGTAGATTTCTCATAACGAATAAAATTTTAAATGATTTATAAATTGATTACGTGGATTGAAATATATTTCGTTTTCTATCCAACTACCCTCGGGGGTTGTTAGACCTACTCTTCACGTGTTCATGTAACTTTCAATTCAGTAAATCATAAGAGAAATAAGCTGATATATATTTAGGCTCTTATTTTAACAGGTAGGGGGTATTATATATAAAGTACCTATACTTTATTGCGTGCCTATGTATTACTATGCACTATAATAGAAAGGAGAGTATTATACTGCCATATAAAGATATGCTAAGTAGTAATATCAAAGAATGAGTATTGTTTATTTTTTTACCTTGTTTATTATGAGTAACTTTGGGTATTCTTAAAAATCAAGAACTACCTGTTTGTCAATGGTTCAACTCCTTGAATTATATGTAAATCAAACAGGTCATATTTGCATTTTCCCACACTTCCATTGGGAAAATTAACTCCCATATTTAAAATTGCGAACTGCTATATTCCTTGTATTAGATAGGAATTTAGTAGTTCCACAAAAAAAGCCGCAATTGAGCACATTCGTAAGTGTACTCGCTAGCGGCTATTTTTGTATTGAGAACATTTTTTACTACCTAAGAAATAGAAACTATCTTATCAACGTAGCATATTCAAGAATCATACATTTGATTTTCCACTCGTTCGGTTTCTTTCTATTTTGTGGTGTTGCTTCAAAATACTCACAAATCGTTTGCTGACTTACCTTTGCTGTAATACCAGTTTCATTATGAAGTATATAATGTCGGCTATAAATTTCATCAAACAGTTTTTTACTTTCTTCTTTAGCTATATTGTGCCCTATGTATGATTCAAAAGATGATTCAATATCTCGTAGAACTTCTGGAGAAAAACGTTTATTCTCATTCTTTTGGTCTTTCAAAGCTATGTCCAAATTCTTTTTATTACAACAATCCCATATCACTTGCTTTTTCAATTCAAACGGTATAACTACGTATGCTTCAATGATTAAATCTGCAAAATCACATGAATCACGAAGCAACTTTAGAAAAAACTGCTTGTCAATACTTGGATTCTGCTTGTACTGTTCATCTAACAGGATTAGCTTCGTAGCAAATATACGAATACGCTCTTTCTCATTTGGAGCTTTCTTTATTCTGAATATATCATCTTCTCCGATTACTTCTTCTCTTTCTTCATAATCAACTCGAAAGAACTTAGTTTCTTCATAAGCAGCATACAACTTCCCTCCTGATTGATAATAGCTTTTAGTCCGTTCCTCATTATACTTATTATCTATACCGAAATAGTCGATATTTTCTCTCTCATCTAATAGATAATCCTTACAGATTTGTTTAAGCTGCTGCTTTATACTTATTTTACGGGCTGAATTTGTAGCTATCTCATATCTTTCAATGAGCGATTGATAAGTAATCTTATACTCTTCTATTTGCTTATCCAGTTCTTCACGTGACAAAGCTCCCAAATCACGGGTATTTGTTATATGTGTCAAACTATTAAATGTCTGCTTATCCTCAAACTTTGTTCTGAATCTTCCTTGAATCTGTATTACTTCGGTATATGGGTCAACGGTTGTATATACAGCATTATTCAGATTAGTAAGTATCAGAATATCGGGCTTCACATTCAATTCAATATCAACTGCTGAATAAAATCGAGATGTGAAGAAGTTGTATTTCGCCAACGGATAATCTATTGACGGCACAGCATTATTATAACCAACTTCTTGTAACTTTCCAACTCCTTCTTCTGAACAAAAAATACGACTTTCCTCCTCCAAATGTAGAGAGTTAACTAATTCATTAATCCCAGTTACGGAGTTAAGGAATATACAAACGCATGGGCTGTCTTTCAGTCGTTCAAACTCCTCTCGAACTGCCCTTTCATAGCTATTAGTTACAATCAAGCGCAAGTCTTTCCTATAATCATATTGAGGAACTATTTTCAGTTTCCTAAACTTCTGCTTTTCAAATGTAGGGTGTGATACTTCCAAAGGAGTAGCAGATACAAACGCTTTCTCCTTAAAGTCGAAGAAATCGTAGACTGGTTGTAAAATACTTGCTCGATAGTCGCAGTCTTGTGTCAACTTCTCACACTCATCAAACAAACAGAAATATGTCTCCTGAATTAGACTGTAAGACTTATCTGCTGCTTGTCTAATTTTCTTAAATCCCTCAGGAGTAGTTAAAATCTTCTTATACTTAACATCTGTCCTTTTCAGATACTTCTTTATTTGTACTACTGTCGTATCACCGTAAACAGCCAACCAATCACTATTCTTGGCTGCTTTACCTATAATAACTGGAACATTGGGTTCAATGATGATTGAATTACGGTGTGAATGTAACTCTGCATAAGTAGCACCTATCCCTGTCAACGTCTTATCTAGAATAACGTTACTTGGTATATCTTTATATCCCTTTGATTTAAGTGCATCAATCAGACGCTCGCCATCATTAAGATTTATTAGTTCTATTTCCATGTTTATCTTATCTTTCTATGGTAGTGGAAAAATCCGACCGTATCGGGTTGAATATGGGGACATCGAAATTTTTCCACTACCCATTAAATTTCCACTTTATGACTATCTGAGTATAATATTTTCAACCATATCATCAGTCGATATTGCTTCTCACGAACAAAAGTAGCAAGTTTCTAGGAGAATGTAGTGCAGTCTATTTAAGCCGTACCACTATTCCCAGTTCCAGCAATCTATTCAGTATTTTCCTTACCTTTAAAGATGGTGTTCCTACATCAAAACTATCCATTGTTCTATCAAGGAAATCTATTTCGTTCTTATTTAAATCGAATTGGCTTATATCCACATCTCTATCTATTCCGTAAGATTCAATATTACTTTCCTGACTATTAAATAACAAGTCATAAGCTATATCATTTTTATGTTTCAAACCAGCTTCAATACCTTTACTTATTGCTTCTGCTATATTCTCATTACTAGAAGGTATAATGTCATTGGATTGTTTGACTTTATTAGCTTGATTAATCTTGCTAGCTTCTGTTTCTAGCATCAAGTTAGCTGCATCTTCTGAACTTATTTTAGCATATTTCTTAAATGCCATTTCTGTAGTATGCCCTGTTATTCTCATAAGTATATGACTATCATAGCCACGTTTCAGCATATTACTAATGAACGAACGTCTTCCTGTATGTGTACCTATCAATTCATATCTACAATAAGTAGTATTAGTTATTTTTGAACCTCTATCTTCTGTAACAATATGTTTGCCTATTATACCTGCCTTTTTTCCTGCTTCCTTTATGTATTTCAACATAGTATTCTCACGTACTTTGGGTACTTGAAAATTATACTTTTCCAGTATTTCTAAAGCAATAGGAAACAATGGTATCGAAACTTTATGTGTTCTTTTCTTTTGCACAATTTCCAATATCTTCCCATTATTGAAGTCTTTAACAGTACCACCATTTAACAATTGCATATCACTGAACCTCTGCCCTGTCCAACATTGTAATACAAAAACATCTCTAGCCTTTTCTTCTAAGCCTTTGAGTTCCAAAGCATACATTCTGCTTACTTCTTCTTCTGACAGATATATTTCATTATCACCACCTTCCCTACTTTTGGGCTTCTTATACAGGTTCAGCTTCGCTGCTGAAGTGTCTATTAAGCCGTATGGTTCTGCTCTCTTTATAATTGAAATCAAAGCGGTTACTTTATAACCAACAGTACTTGTCTTAGTAGTCTTACCTTTACCTATCTGTCTATTAAACAGATAAGTCTCATAATCTTTGATTAAAGCCAAATTTATATCTGCAAACGTTATACCCTCTCTATTTGTTGCTTTTAGAAATTCTTCAAAAACCTTTAAATGTCCCAAATAAATAGCCAATGTATTTCTTTGTCCATCTGATTTTATCGTTTTATCTTGGCTAATAGCTCTACGAAGCCACTGAACAGGCTTCTGCAATTCTTGTTGTTTCACCATTCTATCTTTGTAAATATATTTCTTTAGTAAAAATAAGCTATTATCAATCTCATTTGGATTATCGCAAATATAACGCTTAAATTCAATAAAATCTGCTTTGAGTTTATTTATCTCATCGTTTACTATTGCGTTATTTATATTATCCAACTCCGTTAACCGTGGGCTTACATACGCTTCCTGCTTTTTTGTGTTCCATTGGTCGGGATACACCCTTACTCCTGTAGATAACTTTACCTGCTTTTTATTTATTCGGCATACCATATATATATTCGTTGGTCTGTCACTTTTCGGCTTCCTCAAATTAAAACTAGCCCTAACTTCATTGAAAAAAATCTGCCCTATCATAATCGGTTCTTTAAAATGGTTCTTTTTTATGGTTCTTCACTTTGGTTCTTTTAGGGCTGAAAAGTGACATATTGATAACCAAACCATATTTATAAGTTACTGATAACAAATAATTGTTACTTCCTTTTGAATGTGCGGGAAAAAAAGTAATTTTACATCGAATTAACAAGATTGAATATGAACGACTTTTTTACATCAGAGGAAAAAAAGGAGCTTTTTTCACTCTATCGGCACTTGATGCAATCTGCCGGAGACAGTATTTCCTGGAAGGATTGCCAAAAATTAAAGAATCATCTTATCAAAGCTGCCCAATATAATGGGCTGCAACGCAATAACTTCGGGATGAATCCCGTTATCAAAGATCTGCAAACGGCAGTCATCGTAGCCGAAGAAATCGGAATGAAAGGTTCGTGCCTTATCGGTATCATGCTGCACGAGATTGTAAAAACGCATATTCTGTCTATCGACGAGGTAAGCGTGGAATACGGAGAGGATGTGGCAAGTATCATCAAGGGATTGGTGAAAACGAACGAGTTGTATGCGAAGAGCCCGGCAATAGAGTCGGAGAATTTCCGTAACCTTCTGCTCTCCTTTGCCGAAGATATGCGTGTGATCCTGATTATGATAGCCGACCGTGTGAATGTAATGCGCCAAATCAAGGATACGGGAAACGAGGAAGACCGGATAAAGGTAGCCAACGAGGCTGCTTATTTGTATGCTCCGTTGGCACATAAGCTGGGGCTCTATAAGCTGAAATCGGAATTAGAAGACTTATCGCTGAAATACACACAACGGGATACTTATTATTTTATAAAGGATAAGTTGAACGAGACGAAGGCGTCACGCGACAAGTATATCGCTGCCTTTATCGAACCTATCAAGAAGAAAGTGACGGAAGCGGGCTTGAAGTTCGACATCAAGGGACGTACCAAATCCATTCATTCGATATGGAACAAGATACAGAAGCAGAAAACCCCGTTTGAGGGTATTTATGATCTGTTCGCTATCCGCATTATCCTGGATTCGGAACCTGACCCGGCAAAAGAAAAGCAGGAATGCTGGCAGGTATATTCTATCGTGACGGATATGTATCAGCCTAACCCGAAGCGTCTGCGCGACTGGCTGTCGATTCCGAAAAGCAACGGTTACGAGTCATTGCATATCACCGTAATGGGACCGGAAGGGAAATGGGTGGAAGTGCAGATACGTACCCGCCGCATGGATGAAATTGCCGAACGGGGACTGGCCGCGCACTGGAGATATAAAGGTATCAAAGGAGAAACGGGCCTGGACGAATGGCTGACTTCGGTACGGGAGGCGTTGGAGAATGCAGACAACGACTCAATGAAGATGATGGATCAGTTCAAGATGGATCTTTACGAAGACGAGGTTTTCGTGTTCACTCCTAAAGGGGATTTGTTCAAGTTGGCAAAAGGGGCTACGGTACTCGACTTTGCCTTTCATATCCATAGCAAACTGGGATGCAAATGTATCGGCGCTAAAGTAAACGGCAAAAATGTCCAACTGAAGCAGAAGTTGAACAGTGGCGACCAGGTGGAAATCATGACTTCAAATACCCAAACTCCGAAACAGGACTGGCTGAACATCGTAACTACCTCCAAAGCCCGCACGAAGATACGGCAGGCGCTCAAAGAAATGGTGGCACGCCAACATGACTTTGCAAAGGAAACACTTGAACGAAAATTCAAAAACCGCAAACTGGAATATGATGAAGCGACCATGATGCGCCTCATCAAGCGTTTGGGCTTTAAAAACGTGACGGAGTTCTATCAAAAGATCGCTGATGGTGCGCTGGATGTAAACGAGATTCTGGACAAATATGTGGAGCAGCAGAAACGGGACAACGACACGCGCGACGAAATAGTCTACCGCAGTGCTGAAGGGTACAACCTGCAAGCGGCACAGGAAGAGACTACCTCCAAAGAGGATGTGCTCGTAATCGACCAGAATCTAAAAGGATTAGAATTCAAATTGGCGAAATGTTGTAATCCTATCTATGGTGATGATGTATTCGGTTTCGTAACGGTAAGCGGCGGGATAAAGATTCACCGGGCAGACTGCCCGAACGCCAATCAGATGCGTGAACGTTTTGGTTATCGAATTGTGAAAGCCCGTTGGGCAGGCAAATCGGAAGGGACACAGTATCCCATTACGCTGCGCGTCGTAGGGCACGATGATATCGGCATTGTGACGAATATTACTTCTATCATATCTAAGGAAAATGGAATCACACTACGCTCCATAGGAATCGATTCAAACGACGGACTGTTCTCCGGTACACTAACGGTCATGGTTGGAGATACAGGTCGCCTGGAAGCGCTAATCAAAAAGCTAAGAACTGTAAAAGGAGTGAAACAAGTGAGCCGGAACTAATTTTTTCACCACAGATTAACACAGATTCTCACAGATTAAAAAGACAAGATACAGTATATCCGCTCCGAAGGGACTGAGTTCAAAATAAATTGCATTAATTTCACAATCCTGCATTTTGCCTTTTCTTTCTTTAATCTGTGAAAATCTGTGTTAATCTGTGGTGAAGAATTCTATCGCACTTTCTTCCTTTTATAATAAGGATAAGTCACCAAAACAAAAAATATCAAAGCTATCGAAACCACTATCTGACCGATATGAAGCATTTTGTCTGTATCCAACTCCATACAGCAGACAGCTGCGATACCTAAAGAAATCCCCATTTCACTAGCCAATAAATGAGTGGTATTTGCAGTTCCCCGTTGACAATGATGGGATAGCTTCACGAACATAATCAGGAACTCCGGCATGACAAAACCTAATCCAAGTCCCAGGAGCATGGAAGAAACGCCTATCGGAGTACTATTCAACAATGATATGGCAAGAATCTCTAGTCCAAGCCCCATAATTACCTGTCTCAATGTTTTTTCTTTCAGAAAAAAGAGACGAGCAAACAAGAGAGATACCAAGTAACCGCCCCCCACTCCTACAAAGAAAGGCACTGAAACACCTGTATTTCCCAATATGGAATCATTCAGGAAAGGATGTACAAGAGGCATCAGCAATCCCGGAACAAACGTAATCAGAATCATATTGATAGCCGGAATCCAACTACGCAACAGTAGAAAACGGTCAAAAGAATAAAGTCTAGTGACAATCGGTGCACGGAAAGGTACATATATTCCCGATACGACAAGAATCCCTAACACTCCGGCAATAACGGATACATACAGCAAATTCCGGATTGGATAACTCTGATAAAGCCAAACTCCGAGAACGATACCTAGAATCATTCCCAAACGGGCTACCCACGAAAAACTGACATTCCCTGCGCTACGGAGCGTAGAGTTGGTGATGTCGATAGCCAACGTGATACTCGCAGTAGTGGCTACACCGAACGCCAATCCTTGTACAGTGCTTAGCAGGATAAGTTCCGTAAGGTTCGTCACAAACGCATAGCCTACCGTCGCTGCCACCATAAGAGCGAAAGCATATATACATACGTGCTTCCGTTTGTAAGCGTCCACCAAATAGGCATGGAAAGGACCGATCAGGAACATCCCCAATGTAAAAAAAAGAAAGATTACTCCTGTCTGTGCCACCGGCACTCCGAGACGGTCTGCCATCTCAACGGAGAGTACCGGAAATAACACATACAAGGACACAAACAACAGCAAATTAGCTATACATATCCGTATAAAATGCGCTGTCCACAATGTAACTGCCATATATTGCTTTAATATTGTTCCTTCTCGTTGGGGAAGTAGCAGTTCTTAACGTCGGACACATAACGACTGATAGCATCGGTCATCACTGTGTACAAATCGGCATAACGACGCAAGAAACGGGGACGGAAACCATTATTCATGCCCAACATATCCTGAATCACCAACACCTGGCCATCTACATGTCCACCGGCACCGATACCAATAATAGGTATAGTCAACTCACCGGCTACACGTTCTGCAAGGGTTGCGGGAATCTTTTCAAGAACAATAGCGAAACAACCTGCTTCTTCCAGCAAATGAGCGTCACGAATCAATTTCTCCGCTTCGGCATCATCTTTGGCGCGCACGGTATAGGTTCCGTATTTGTTGATAGACTGCGGCATTAATCCCAAATGTCCCATCACCGGAATACCTGCACCGACAATGCGTCTCACCGTATCGATGATTTCTTCTCCGCCTTCCATCTTCAAAGCGTCAGCATGACTTTCTTTCATGATGCGGATAGCGGAAGCAAGACCTTCCATCTCATTACCTTGATAGGAACCGAAAGGCATATCCACCACCACCATAGCACGTTTTACACCACGCACCACAGATTTTGCATGGTAGATCATCTGGTCAAGCGTGATAGGCAATGTGGTCACGTTACCTGCCATTACATTGGAAGCGGAATCGCCTACAAGGATTACGTCTATCCCCGCACCGTCCACAATCTGCGCCATCGTGTAATCGTAGGAAGTAAGCATTGAAATCTTTTCGCCTCTCTGTTTCATTTCAACCAAGCGATGTGTCGTCACCTTTCTTGTGTCATCTGATATATAACCAGCCATTTCTTTCTAATTAAAAATTATAAATTAAAAATTAAAATCGAGGCAGCATTGGCGCTACCCGAAAATTGAGGGCAAAGTTATAACATTTAATTCATAACAGAGAAGGAAATGCAAAAAATCCTCTCAATCCCTTGTCAGAGACAGCAATTTCTCATAACTCATTCCGGTAAAGTCATCCATTATATAATGTGCTTTTCCAGTAATGGCTTCGCGGGAATTGGTTGTAGCGAGACCGATCACGGTTGCACCGGAAGTCATTCCCGCCTGCAGACCATGAAAAGAATCTTCAAAGACGTATGTGCTTTCTGGAGTAGCTCCAAATACTTCCATCCCTAGAAGGAAACAATCGGGAGCAGGTTTGGAACGGGCAAACATCTCTCCGGTAAGAATACGGTCTACCATTGCCGGAAACTCGGGATGAGCATTGTAGACGTTCTGCATCTTCTCTTCATTAGAGCTGGTTACTACGGCTATCTTCACACCATGACGGCGGAGTTCGGCGATAAAAGCTTCTACTCCGGGAATATATTCATAGGACATCTGTTTCTCAAAAACATTGAGGTCTGCCGTGATTTTCTGCCGGGCTTCCGGAAGAGCTGAAAAGTATTTCTCGTAGATTTGCGTCAGCGTCTGCCCTTTGATACGGCGTCCGAAATCTTCCTCATTCAGATATTTACGTCCCTGCTCGTCCCAAAAGACGGTGTACTGTGTTTCCGTATCCATAATAACACCGTCGAAGTCGAACAACGCTGCGATTGTTTTCGTTGTATTCATATGAAACTTTCTTTTTACCTAAAACGTTAAACCTTGTGTATCTATGCCTGCAAAGTTCCGAATAATCATCGAATCAGACAAATAATTTGTACCTTTGCAATGCTAAAAAAAACGTAACGGACGTTTTTATCCAACAAATCGACTTTTATTTATCCAACGAATCGACCAACGTATGAGCAAGAACGACCCACATATCTTAGGAAAGGAAAGCATCGGCAAGTTACTGCTACAATATTCCATTCCTGCCATTATCGGAATGACAATTACTTCTATCTACAACATTATTGACAGTATCTTCATCGGACATGGTGTGGGGGCAATGGCCATTGCAGGACTGGCTATCAGTTTCCCTCTGATGAATCTCGTAGTCGCTTTCTGTACATTGGTATCGGCAGGCGGATCAACCCTTGCCTCTATCCGATTGGGACAAAAGGATCTGAAAGGTGCTACGGAAATTCTGTCACACACGCTTATGCTTTGTATCACCAATTCTGTCTTCTTCGGAATATTGTCCTTTATCTTTCTCGATGATATCCTGCTGTTTTTCGGTGCCAGTCACGACACACTTCCATACGCACGCAGTTTCATGCAGGTAATCTTGTTGGGAACTCCTATTACTTATACAATGATAGGATTGAACAATGTGATGCGCGCTACCGGGTATCCGAAGAAAGCAATGCTTACATCGATGGTGACGGTAGTTGCCAATATCATCCTCGCTCCTATCTTTATCTTCCACTTTGAATGGGGAATGCGGGGAGCTGCTACAGCAACGGTTATTTCACAGCTCATCGGCATGATATGGGTGGTAAGTCACTTCATGCAGAAAGAGAGTACAGTGCACTTCGAAGGAACAATCTGGAAGATGAAAGGGAGAATCGTAGAGAGCATTTTCGCTATCGGCATGTCACCTTTCTTAATGAATGTTTGCGCTTGCATTATTGTCATTATTATCAATAATAGTCTACAGGAACACGGAGGAGATATGGCTATCGGCGCGTATGGTATCATCAACCGGCTGCTGACTCTTTACGTAATGATTGTATTAGGATTGACGATGGGAATGCAGCCGATTGTCGGCTATAACTTCGGAGCACAGAAACTTAATCGCGTCAAACAGACTTTACGACTGGGAATTCTTTCAGGAGTGGTTATCACTAGTAGCGGATTTCTGATTTGCGAACTATTCCCTCATGCCGTATCAGCTCTCTTCACAGACAGTGACGAATTGATTGATCTGGCAGTAGAAGGGCTTCGCTTGGCAGTACTTATGTTCCCATTCGTAGGAGCACAGATTGTTATCGGGAACTTCTTCCAAAGTATCGGAAAAGCGAAAATAAGCATTTTCTTATCCCTGACGCGACAGTTGCTTTATCTTCTGCCCTGCCTGTTGCTTTTCCCGAATTGGTGGGGATTGAAAGGTATTTGGATCAGTATGCCGGTGTCGGATGCATTAGCCTTTATCACAGCAGTAATCAGCTTGATGATATATATTAAAAAAGTATCGAAACAACAGCCGATAGCTGAATAAAGAATAGTTACTGTTCATTTTCTCATTTTTATTGTTCAATCAGTCCTAATTAGGGATTTATCAATTGCCCATCCGATTGTAAACTCTATATTTGCATAAAGTTTTCAAAACTACAAACGATTAAACTATGTTGAGAAAGAATTTATATTGGCTTTTATTGTGCCTGTTTCTCGCAGGATGCGGTATGATAGATTACCATCCGTACGATGTCCACATCAGTGGTGAGACAAATGTCAATGCACATAATATGGAAAAGATAGAAGCAAATTGCAAAGGCAAAACTAAAATCTGTTTTGCTGTAATGGGAGATTCACAACGCTGGTATGACGCAACGGAAGACTTCGTAAAAGAGATCAATAAACGGGATGATATTGACTTTGTAATTCATGGAGGAGATATGAGTGATTTTGGAGTGACCAAAGAGTTTCTCTGGCAACGAGATATCATGAACGGGTTAAAAGTACCTTATGTAGCCCTTATCGGAAATCATGATTGTCTGGGAACAGGAGAAGAAACTTATAAAACAGTGTTCGGTCCTACCAACTTCTCTTTTATAGCAGGCAACGTGAAGTTCGTCTGTCTCAATACAAACGCTTTAGAGTATGACTACTCCGAGCCCATTCCAAACTTCACCTTTATGGAAGAAGAGATAACAAACAGAAGTGATGAATTTGAAAAAAGCGTAGTATGTATGCACGCACGCCCATTTACAGGCGTATTCAATGATAATGTGGCAAAGGTTTTTCAGCACTATGTCACTCAGTATAAGGGCCTACAGTTTTGCACGGCTGCACATACCCATCATTTTCGGGATGACATACTCTTTGATGATGGAATACATTATATAACCAGTGATTGTATGGATTACCGTACTTATCTGGTATTCACTATAGATCCGGAAAGCACCTCTGAAAATCCTGATTATGAATTGGTTGAATACTAAATATATTTTATGGACGGGAGTATTATCAATACTTCTCTCTATCTCCGGTCCGGTCTCGGCTACTTACAGAACAGATACAATTATCAACACGTATAAAGCCGATTCACTGCGCTTCATCATCAAGGCTGACTCAATTATCGCCTTCCAAACCGGAGATTCTTTATTTACGATTATTAAAGCAGACTCCGTATTGCCCGCTGCATCGAAAAAAGTTAAACATACCCGTTACGATAAACGGGTTCACCGTTTCCGCAGAAATTGGGAACGAATTATTCCTACCCACTCTAAGATACAGTTTGCCGGCAACATGGGATTACTTTCTTTTGGTACGGGATGGGATTACGGAAAACATAATCAATGGGAGACTGATTTATTGCTTGGATTTATTCCGAAGTATTCTTCAAAAAAGGCTAAAATAACCATGACTCTTAAACAAAACTACATGCCGTGGAGTATTAATATAGGAAAAGGATTCTCTACAGAACCCCTTACTTGTGGCCTATACATGAATACCGTATTTGGGGATCAGTTCTGGGTAAATGAACCGGACCGCTATCCAAAAGGTTATTATGGTTTTTCAAGCAAAGTACGTTTTCACATTTTCATGGGACAACGCCTGACTTACGATATTGACCCGCAACGCAGGTTTCTAGCCAAGTCTGTAACATTTTTCTATGAGATCAGTACTTGTGATCTTTATGTGGTCAGTGCTGCTACTAACAGCTATCTGCGTCCTCGCGATTATCTCAGCTTGTCTTTCGGACTAAAGTTCCAATGGTTATAAACCAAATTACAATGACTTATAATGATGATACATACCCTCACCAACAATCCGCTATTTCGGGGAATTACTCCGGAAAAGCTCTCTGCCAACCTGGAAGAAGTTAATTTTCACGCCCGTTCATATAAGAAAGGGGAAATCTTCGCTTTTATGCAACACGCATTAGCCGAATTAACCCGCAACGACATCACAGTAGAAGAATTAGTTCAATTGACTTTGGAAACAGGCAAACATGGAATATCCGCTATGGCACAACTGGATAAAGCCAATACTAGCAGCTACGGTAACCCCGAAAACTGCCGAACGACACGGTTATATTGACCGCTGGCTGTGCAAAATACCGATACAATATGAAGTTCTTGTCATAAGTATTTTATCCTAAATATTCATCAATCAGGCTCGAATCATGCAGATCGCATCATTCGAGCCTGTTTTCATATTCTCACAATTAGCTATTTCCGAGTATCAGATTGACTTTTTTAGACAATTTAACTACCATTTTTGACAAAAATACATCAAAACAGGTATTTCATTTGTTGCTAAATATATGTAACTTCGCACAGTGAAAAATAATGCGACATTCTTATAACTTTATAATATATAGCATATGATATTTACAGCAGAAAACACCTTACTTATTGGTTCTATCTTACTTTTCGTCAGCATTGTTGTTGGAAAAACCGGATACCGTTTCGGCGTACCTACTTTGTTACTGTTCCTCGTTGTAGGAATGGCATTCGGAAGTGACGGACTCGGTCTCCAATTCCATAATGCCAAAGAAGCCCAATTTATCGGTATGGTTGCCTTGAGTATCATCCTTTTCTCAGGGGGTATGGACACGAAATTCAAAGAAATCAAACCTATTTTAGGACCGGGTATCGTCTTATCCACTGTCGGAGTATTGCTCACAGCTCTTTTTACGGGGCTCTTCATTTGGTGGCTATCCGGTATGAGTTGGACGAACATTTATTTGCCTATCACCACTTCCCTATTGTTGGCCTCTACCATGTCTTCCACAGATTCGGCTTCGGTCTTCGCTATTCTCCGTTCGCAAAAGATGAATCTGAAGCACAACCTACGTCCTATGCTGGAGTTGGAAAGTGGAAGTAATGACCCGATGGCTTATATGCTTACCATTGTTCTGATACAGTTTATCCAATCAGCGGGTATGGGAGTCGGCGCTATTGCCGCTTCTTTTATCATTCAGTTTATCGTAGGTGCTGCTGCAGGATATATACTCGGGAAACTGGCTATCCGAATGCTGAACAAGCTAAATATCGATAACCAGGCATTATATCCTATCCTGCTATTGGCATTCGTTTTCTTCACTTTCTCCATCACCGATTTAATGAAAGGTAATGGATATCTGGCTGTATACATCGCCGGTATGATGGTAGGTAATAATAAAATTATGCACCGTAAGGAGATTTATACGTTCATGGACGGGCTTACCTGGCTGTTCCAGATCATTATGTTCCTCTGCCTGGGATTGCTAGTCAATCCTCACGAAATGCTAGAAGTAGCCGCTGTCGCTCTGCTGATCGGTATATTCATGATTCTTATCGGTCGCCCGTTAAGCGTATTCCTCTGCCTGCTCCCATTCCGGAAAATCACAATGAAGTCACGCGTTTTTGTATCTTGGGTAGGATTACGCGGCGCAGTTCCTATCATCTTTGCTACTTATCCGGTAGTGGCAGGAGTAGAGGGTTCGAATATTATATTCAATATCGTATTCTTCATTACCATCGTTTCATTGGTCGTACAAGGAACCACAATTTCCTTTGTAGCCCGCATATTACACCTCTCCGAACCTTTGGCAAAGACAGGAAACGATTTCGGGGTGGAACTGCCTGAGGAGATTGACTCTGATCTCAGTGATATGACTGTCACCCGCGAAATGCTGGAAGAGGCAGATACATTGAAAGATATGAACCTGCCAAAAGGTACACTAGTCATGATTGTGAAACGCAAAGATGAATTCCTGATCCCTAACGGAACATTGAAATTGCACGAAGGAGATAAGTTGCTGCTTATTTCCGAGAAATCCAAAGAAGAGTCTGATTCTGAATAACATTTGAAAAGAAATGTAAAATTATATCAGAATTCCTTCGTTAATTAACCGTAAAACTTGATTTTAAAATTCGGTTTACGTTAATGATATATTAATTTTGCGCAGTTTTAAACTAAATGTGCAAAAACAAAATGGAACAAGAACATCAGTTCATTGATTATATTGAGCAAAGTATCATCAAAAACTGGGACAGAGATGCCCTGACCGACTATAAAGGAATTACCCTCCAATATAAGGATGTAGCACGTAAAATTGCTAAATTTCACATTGTTTTGGAAAGTGCCGGAATCCAGCCGGGAGATAAAATAGCGGTTTGCGGACGTAACAGTGCTCATTGGGCAGTTACTTTCTTGGCCACCATCACTTATGGAGCTGTAATTGTTCCTATTTTGCATGAATTCAAAGCAGACAATATTCATAATATCGTCAACCATTCTGAAGCCAAACTACTTTTTGTAGGCGATCAAGCTTGGGAGAACCTGAATGAGGATGCAATGCCTTTATTAGAAGGTATTGCATCATTGGCAGATTTCTCCTCTTTAGTGTCGCGCAACGAAAAGCTCACATACGCTTTCGAACACCGGAATGCCATTTACGGACAACGTTATCCAAAGAACTTCCGTCCTGAACATATCTGTTACCGAAAAGACAGACCGGAAGAATTGGCAATCATCAATTATACATCCGGCACTACAGGGTATTCTAAAGGAGTAATGCTCCCCTATCGCAGTATCTGGTCAAATGTTGCCTACTGTTTTGAAATGCTTCCCGTTAAACCGGGAGATCATATCGTTTCCATGCTTCCTATGGGACATGTATTTGGAATGGTATACGACTTCCTATACGGATTCTCGGCAGGCGCACACATCTATTTCCTGACACGTATGCCGTCTCCTAAGATTATCTCCCAATCGTTTTCGGAGATAAAACCCAGAGTCATCTCCTGCGTACCATTGATTGTAGAAAAGATTATAAAAAAGGATATTCTTCCCAAAGTAGACAGCAAAATCGGTAAACTACTGCTTAAAGTACCCATCGTAAACGATAAGATCAAATCGTTGGCACGACAAGCTGCTATGGAGATATTCGGCGGTAATTTTGATGAAATCATTATCGGCGGCGCTCCTTTCAATGCTGAAGTAGAAGCCTTCCTCAAGAAAATAGGTTTCCCCTACACCATCGCTTACGGTATGACAGAATGTGGTCCGATCATTTGCTCCAGCCGCTGGGAAAACCTGAAACTTGCTTCGTGCGGGAAAGCGACGACGCGAATGGAAGTAAAAATCGATTCCCCGGACCCTAAGACTCATGCAGGAGAAATCATCTGTAAAGGAGCCAATCTTATGTTGGGCTATTATAAAAATCAAGAAGCTACTGCGCAAATCATTGACGTAAATGGCTGGTTGCATACAGGTGATCTCGGCACTATAGACGAAGAAGGGAATGTAACCGTTCGCGGACGTAGCAAAAACCTGCTCCTCACCTCCAGCGGACAGAATATCTATCCCGAAGAAATTGAAAGCAAGCTGAACAACATGCCGTATGTTGCCGAATCACTGATCGTCCTGCAACATGATAAGTTGGTAGCCTTGATCTACCCGGATTTCGACGATGCTTTCGCTCATGGATTGCAGCAGACGGATATTCAGAAAGTAATGGAGCAAAACCGTATTGAATTGAATCAACAGCTTCCTAACTATTCCCAAATAAGCAAGATTAAAATCCATTTTGAAGAATTTGAAAAGACTGCGAAAAAGTCAATCAAACGCTTTATGTATCAGGAAGCAAAAGGGTAATCAAGAACCTTTGACTAATTAAGAGTACATACTTATAACAAATAATAAGATAAGTATTCTCGCAAATAAAAACGGTGGACAGCCTCAACACTGTCCACCGTTTTTTTCTAACCTCTAACAAACTTTATTAAAGTGCGATAAATGAAATAGCCTGTCCGCCTCCGGCAGCCATTCGTATGTTCAACGTATTTTCAGAAGTAACCGTTTGTTCCGTTATCCGGTAATCCGTAGGATTTGATTTCCAATCCGCATTCTCTCCATCCGCATAGATGACAGCTTTATACTGTTTGCCCGGTTCCAGGAAATCCAGTTTTATTTCCAGTGTACGGGGTTTCTCGTTCGTTGCCGCTCCCAAGAAATAGTTACCTTTTGCTTTACGCACGATGGCTACAAATTCACCCGGTTCTCCTGCCAATGCTTTCGATTCGTCGCAATCCGGATCGAAATCGCGGAAGAACTGGAAAGCCGGATGTCCCTCATAATGTTCAATCATATCGGAAGCCATTTGCAAAGGGGAATACAAAATCACCCAGTTAGCAAGCTGTTTCGCCAATGTCGTGTTCACACGGCTGTTTCCTTTATCCTGATCGTTCCATTTCCGGCGACGGGGAGAATCCTTTGTCTGTAAAAACAAAATATCAAAAGTTCCAGGAGTGTAATCCATCGGACCGGATAACAGGCGGGTAAACGGCAACATCACATGATGGGAAGGAGGATTACCTTCGCTCCATGCATTCCATTCCATACCTCTTGCACCTTCACGAGTCATCATGTTAGGCCATGTACGGCGAATACCGGTATCTTTAATCGGCTCGTGTGCATCCACTGTCATTTTGTGACGGGCAGCTGCCTCCACCACTTTCTGATAATGATTAACCCCATACTGTCCATGGTGCGAAAGTCCATTCGGGAAAGCACCCGCATAACCGGTTTTCAGGATATGAATACCATGTTCTGTGTACCATTGCATGGCATGATCCATCTGACGTTCATAGTTGGGGATATTGCCTCCAGTCTCATGATGTCCGATGATTTCAACACCTTTCTCTTTGGCATAATGCACAATCTCGTCAATGTCAAAATCAGCATACGGTTTCGTAAAATCAAAATTCTGCATACCACCCCAGCTTTCCCATCCTTCGTTCCATCCCTCAAACAAAACACCCTCTATATCATTGGCGGCAGCGAAATCAATATACTTCTTGGCATTGGCGGTAGTGGCTCCATGACGTTCGTCCATCTTCCAAGTCTCCACACCTAAATGCATTCCCCACCACACTCCGACATATTTCAAGGGACGAATCCAATCGGTAGTTTCCAGTACACAAGGTTCGTTCAGATTCAAAATCAAGGAAGAATTAATCAGCCCGACAGCTTCCGGAGCAATCTGGATGGTACGCCAGGAAGTAGTAAAATGATTGCCTTTACGCACTTTGATACCATCCGGCCAAGGAGTTAGCTCAGCTTTCAATGTATATCTTCCGGTCTGCTTCAAAGTCATTTCGGAGAAATCATACAAAGCCGCTTCATGAATACTGCCATAAATACCGTCCGCCGTTTTGAATGTGAAAGGAGTATTGGCAGTTTCCACTTCGGAAATAGGCTGTTGCTTATATAGTAATTCATAAGTCTCCGCACTGGCGGGAATTGACCATGAAGTTCCGTCCTGACGAAAACGAAAAGTTGTCAGTTCATCGGTTATCATCAACGAATCCACTGCGGGAACACTGTACTCATAACGGAACCCTACTCCATCATCAAACACACGGAAACGAAGTGTCAACTCCACCTGATCTTTATTGGTCAGGCTCACCGCCATCTCATTATAATGATCCCTGTTCTTTTTATTCTCTCCCCAAGCCTGTGTCCAAATCTCATCCTTATGATCGAAAGTCGTACTCTTTATCTGAAAACCTTCTCCTAAAGCAACTCCATTCCCTTCTGTAAACCCCATTGCAGAGTTCTCAATCAATAGTGAATCGCCTACTGAGACATTATAAAACGGAGTACCGTTCTCATCCAGCGTGAAAGACATCTTAATATGGCCGTCCGGTGATTTGACTTCTGTTTTCGGACTGCTACACGCATAACATCCCAGCATACACAGAAAAGCTCCGATTGCATAATTTATTTTCATAGCACTATATCTGTTATTTATATACAGTACAATTCAGAAGAGAAAAACACTTATATAATCAAGGTGAATTTCTTTCTAATAAGGAGAATCTCTTTCTTCGGTATGATTTCTATTCTTATTTATGCAACAGAATATCAGTTCCCGGAACAATCTTTCCCATCGACCACACACATCGCACATTCAGTTCCTTATCAAGAATCACAATATCAGCATCCTTACCCTTTGCCAACGTCCCTTTCCGGTCATCCACTCCGATCAAACGGGCAGGAGTCTCGGAAGCCATGCGCACGGCATCTTCCAAAGGTATGTTCGCTTTCTTCACCATAGTACGCACCAAGATATCCATCGTAGCCAAGCTACCGGCCAGTGCTGAATGGTCTGCCATCTTACACACTCCATCCTCTATTATGTAGCGTGGATCAATAGGCACAGTACCGTCACAAGCAGCATAAGCCAGAGCATCCGTGACAAGGCAAGTATTTTCTACCCCTTTCAATTTATAAACTAATTTCAAGATAGTAGCCGGCAAGTGTATGCCGTCCGCAATGACTTCCACCGTCATTCCTTCTGTCAGATATACACTTTCTACCGTACCTTCGTACTTATATTCACGACGTTTATGAAAACCCGGCATAGCATTATAGAAATGAGCGGCATGAGAGAATCCCACTGCATATGCAGCCTTTATCTCATCATATTCGGCTTCGGTATGAGTCACCGCCGTCATAATCCCCTTTGAACGGGTGTATCTGGCAAAATCATGCGCACCGGGCAACTCCGGGCTGATATCCCAACGTCTGATGCAAGACGTATGTTCCAGCAAAGGAATATATTCATTTTCATCCGGTGTTTTCAGAAATCCGTCATATTGTGTTCCCGCCATCTTCGGGTTCAGATAAGGCCCCTCGATATGCAGACCGAGAATCGGAGAGTCTTTCTCCTTCATCAGATTCTCGCATACATCGACCGCCTGATAAAGCCTTTCGAAGGAAGTAGACGACAAAGTAGGAAACATACCGGTAGCTCCATGTTTCAAGTGTGCCATAGTAGCAGTACGGAAAGCCTCCTCCGTCGTCTCCGTAAAATCATGACCACCACCTCCGTGCGCATGCATACTCACGAATCCCGGTACGATTGTCATCCCACGAGCATCAATCACCGTTGCACCGATAACCGCCAAATCACTGTTGGTCACCTCTAATATTTTTCCATCACAAATCAATACGGAACCGTCTTTCAACCATCCCTGCGGAGTCAATATCCGTCCGTTAATTATCTGAGTCAACATAGTCTTCTTATTTATAGGATTTAAAACAGTTTATTGGTTCCCTCTACCAATTGTCCCATTGCCCACACGGCTCTTACATTCAAGTCCTTATCCAAAGCAATGATATCGGCATCCTTACCACGTTCGAGCGTGCCCTTACGATCCAGCACTCCCATGATACGGGCAGGCGTTTCAGAAATCATTCTAATCACATCCGCCAATGGGATTTCCGCTTTCTGCACCATCGTACGTATCAGACGATCCATCGTCGCCACACTTCCCGCCAAAGCGGAACGGTCGGCTAGTTTACAAACCCCGTCTTCGATAATGACACGGGGGTCAAAAGCCGTTTGACTGTCGCTCGCCGCACAAGCTAACGCATCCGTTATCAGACAAGTACGCTCCACTCCTTTGATCTTGTAAACAAGGCGCAGAATCGTCGGCGGCACGTGGATACCATCGGCCACTACTTCCACTGTCATATCGTCAATCAGATAAATACTCTCCACCGTACCTTCATATTTGTACTCTTTCCGTTTATGGAATCCCGGCATGGCATTATAGAAATGAGTAGCATGGGTATATCCGGCTTCGTATGCCGTCTGTATATCTTCAAACTCAGCCTGCGTATGACCTACTGAAGCCAGCACCCCTTTCGCCGTGATATATTTGCCGAACTGCATGGCTCCGGGAAGTTCCGGCGCAGCGTCCCAACGCTTGATGCAGTGTGTTTCCTCCAACAAGGGAATATATTCTTCCGGGTCCGGATCTTTGATATTCTCCGGAATCTGTCCGCCCGCCATTGCCATATTGAAATAATGGCCTTCAAGATGAAGTCCGAGTACAGGACTGTCCGGTTCCGCCATCATTTTCTCAGTGGTCTCCGCAGCAGCACGGATCATCGGAATGGTAGAAGAAGAAAGAGTAGGAAAAATACTGGTAGTACCATGCTGCATGTGGGCTTTGATTGCGGTACGGAAAGCGTCTTCCGTACCTTCCATAAAGTCTCTTCCACCGCCACCGTGAACGTGGATTTCCACGCCGCCCGGAACGATATACATTCCTTTGGCATCAATCAGTTTGGCTCCGATAATGGCAAGGTCACAATTGGTTACTTCCAGAATTTTATTGTCGCGAATAAGAACTGACCCATCCTTTAGCCAGCCTTGTGGTGTCAGGATGCGTGCATTAATGATTTGTGTTAACATATCATTTTTATTAAATTAATTATAGGTCTACATAAACCGATGACTCTCTTTCGGGGGGAAGTACATCGATTTTTCACTCGCAAAATTACGCTTTTCTATCCAAATTATTGATAAAATCGTCCGCTAAACGTCCAATAAGGTACAAAAAAAAGAGGTTATCAGTCTTATTGACTGACAACCTCTAAATTTATCTGGAGCGGAAAACGAGACTCGAACTCGCGACCCTAACCTTGGCAAGGTTATGCTC